>Ga0302271_10004331_pt1 | contig 11414 bp, 11 predicted proteins | sample III_Bog_N1_1_FD_198767 | JGI IMG/M metagenome (GOLD analysis project Ga0302271, IMG submission 198767) | Peat permafrost microbial communities from Stordalen Mire near Abisko, Sweden - III_Bog_N1_1 | ecosystem: Environmental > Terrestrial > Soil > Wetlands > Peat | place: Sweden: Abisko... | reverse complement strand
CCTTCTTCAGCAACTTTTAATGTGGTTTTGGCGTTCAGCAGTTCTTTACCGGATTCGTCCACTAAAAGAGTTTCAGAACCGCCATCTTTAAACTTATATTCAACATGAATGGTTCTATTTTGCGAATCAATTTTTTTTATCTCAATTCTAAGCAAATTGTCCTTTTCTATTTCACTCTTTGCCCGCAACTTTGTTATCAAGTGGGAAGTATCTACATCCTGAGATGTCAATTTGTTAATACTATCTCTTGATAAATTACTTATTAAAAAGAATTCCTCATCATCTATAGCTTCAAGGTTAGTGTTGGCAATTTTTTCCAGTGCCTGTTCATGGGAAATTAAGGCCTTGGGTGCGTTGATAGGATTTGTAAATCTAAAACAATCAGTCTCAGGACTTCTAACTAAGTCACTATTAAGCTTACGCACATTTTTTTGTCCGTATTCTTCATCATTATTCTTAACTACACCAACTACTTTAATTGGAACCTTTTCTATCATTATAAATTCCCATAGTACACCTACCTATATATAAAAACATTCTGCGAGGGAAAATTGCCATGGGGGATACGGAAAAATCAGAATTTTTCCGTATCTCAGGTTGTCTTGGATTATTGGCAGTTCTGAAAAGCGTGGTTTTCCTCACTTGGACGAGTTTCGCACGGCTCACTCTAGCCTACTCACTATTATAAACCCATATCAAAAGAGATTAATTATTACAATCCGTGAGGCCATTTTGCACGTTTCGGCTTTCTCCTCAACTGCAAAAGAAGGCAAATCCGCTTGACAAAATTTATCTTAAGTTTTAAATTAATCCTATGACAATGTTATTTGAAAATATCAAACTTTTAATAAAACAACTTGATACAAAAACAGAACAAAAAATTGCAAGAATTCTGTTCAACAATTCTATGACCATTTCTACCGCAGAATCCTGCACCGGTGGACTTATAAGCTCCAGACTGACCGATATTGCCGGAAGCTCTGTTTATATCAAAGAAAATTACGTAACTTATGCAAACGAAGTAAAAACAAAACTCCTTGGAGTAAATACTCAAACACTCGAAAAACACGGAGCCGTCAGCGAAGAATGTGCCAGAGAAATGGCTCAAGGATTATTTGAAAGAACCGGTTGTGATGTCGCCCTTGTAACGACGGGAATTGCTGGCCCGGGCGGTGCAACAGAAAACAAAAAAATAGGACTTTTGTACGTCGCTATCAAAAATAAGTACTCAACAAAAGTCGAAAAATTTGAACTTAACCCAAAATACGGCAGAAAAACAATGAAATTTCTCTTCTCGCAAAAAGCATTAGAATTTTTAATAGAATTCTTGAATGAAACAGTAGTTGACGAAAACTAAGAGAATTATCCTGCGGCTATTTGAGTTAATACATCTTTATACTTAGATGTTAAAACGTCAGCAAAATCTTTTGGATTAATTTGAGTCACCACTATTGCTAATAAATCTTGAGGCAATTCGCCCATCATTTTTATAAGTTGGTCAGGTTCAATACTCTGTGCTGCTTTGACAAGATCAGGCTTGTCTTTCTGATTAAGCATTTTTTCATAAGCATCAGCATCAAACATTTCATAAAGTTTTGGATTTTCTTTTGCCATTTGGAAAATAAATTCGCGTTTCTTTTCTTCTGGAATACTTGTCAGAGCCTCTCTATATTTTTCCGGATTAAGCCCAGCAATCTGGCCAATCAAATCTTGTTGATCCATACTTTCAACTTTTTTACCTGTTGCTGACTCTATAATTTGAGCCAAGACCTCTGGATTCATACTTTTTAAGTATTTCAAAACCTGTCCTTTATCAAGATCCGGAGAAGTTAAGAGTTTATCCATTTGTTCAACAGGCATCATTTTCATGACATCTGCTTGAGAGAACATTTGAAAAACATACTTGACCAATTGATCTTTAGGAATATTGCCAACGAGTTTCAATAATTTATCTTTAGTAAAAAAATTAAGCCCAAAAACCAAGTCGTTTTTCTCTAACAATGGTAAAAGTGCTTCAAGATCCTGTTGATTTAAGTTTTGTAAAATCGCATGCCTGTTTGCCGGGGTCGAAAGTTTAAGCAATTTCATTAATTCTGTAGGATTATTTAGAACTTCGACATCAAACTTTGCAGCCTGAGTATTGCCCTGGGCAGCTTCCGATTCCATTATTTCATCAATAGACTTACCAGCATACTGGCTTATTCGCTGTGAGCTGATGTTAAACTTATTTGCTATGTAATACAGATCTGCATCGATTTTAATCATTTTATTTTTTTTATCCTCGTTGATAGCATATACCTTATTAAAGTATTTTTTTAACAGGATTTTAAGGTTTTTTGTAAAATTGTAACCTTTATTAATATTTTGTAGTATAATTAGGGAAAATTTTCAAAGAAAGGTTTAATTTTGTTAATTAAAAATTTGTTAAAAAAAATAATCCTCTTTATCTTAGTAATTTTTGTTTTTGTTGGAACTGACTTAAAAGTATATTGTGCCGACAAAATAATTAAAAAAGATATAGAAGTTGAAACAAAAGATGCAAGAATAATAAAAGCAACCTTATCATATCCTAAAATAGATGGCGTAACAAAATACCCAACAGTACTGCTTTTACACTCTCTTGGCTATTCAAGCGAAAACTGGGGGAACTTGATATTATACTTAAACCAAGCCGGATGTGCTGTAATTGCAATGGATTTGAGAGGGCACGGTAAAAGTATTTACAACACAGGACTCCAAAGAAAATCCTGGACCTATTTTACTCCTAAAGCTTATCTAAAATTCCCCGATGATGTCGTAGCAATCCTAAACCAAACGCAGACTGTTTCTAAAAAAGTTGATTTTAGTAATTGGGCGATAGTCGGAGCAGACATCGGGGCGAATACGGCAGTTTTAGCTGCAAAAGCATTTCCCAAAAAGCCCAGAACAATGGTTTTGATATCACCTTCAATGAGTTTCAAAGGCTTATACATACCGGTTGTAATGACAGAAATCGGAACTATGCCTATATTATCAATGGCCAGCCAACAAGATGATTATTCTTTAAATCAACAACAAAAACTTGCCAAATTTAGTCAAGGCGGGTTTTATGCAAAAAATTATCCTAGAGGCGGAATGGGAATGATGATGATAAAGGCAAATCCGACCATGGCCTACGATATAACAAAATGGGTTTCTAAATATTTGAAATAATAGAACTGTTATTTGTGTTAGTCTGTATGGTGCGTCGTTCGGATGCACCAATATTGTGAACATCACCTCTTAAGGGTGGAGTAGTAAAGTAGGGTGCTGTTATGCTTAAATTATGGCATTTTAAATTTTATCAACTGCACAAACGCACCAACATGGATTTTTACCTAACGATGGTGCGGAAATGTGTCAGATTAATTTTTAAATCAATACCCAAAATAAATCCACACCCTAATTTGAAATCTTAATAGCCCCTTTTGCCTGTTTCCAAAGTGCGTCAAACTCTTTAAAAGAATATTCCTCAAACGGTTTAACAGCCAGTTCTTCCATCTTCTTAAATCTTTTTATGAATTTTTTATTAGCCTTCAAAAGAGCCTGTTCAGCGTCAATTTTGTTCCATCTTGCAAGATTTACAATCGAAAAAAGGATATCGCCCATTTCTTCTTCAATATGCTCCCTGTCTTTACCTTGCGTAGCTTCTTTAAATTCGTCGATTTCTGAATAAACGCAATCGTACAGAGTTTTTTCGCAATCCCATTCAAACCCTACTTTTACTGCTTTTTTACTAATTTTTTGAGCCGTCATCAAAGCTGCCTGCGAATTTGGTATCCCGTCCATAATTGAAGTTCTATGAGATTTTTCTTCATTTTTAAGTTTTTCCCAGTTGTCCAAAATTTCTTGGGTAGAATTAACTTCAACATTGCCAAAAACATGTGGGTGACGGTGAATTAATTTATCTTTAATCCCTTTTGCCACGTCCTCAATGTCAAAAACCTTTTCTTCCGATGCAATTTGAGAATGCAAAACTACCTGCAACAAAACATCCCCCAATTCTTCCCTCAGATGCTTCATATCGTTATTATCTATTGCGTCCACTGCTTCGTATGCTTCTTCAAGCATGTTAGGCTTGAGCGAACAGTGAGTCTGCTCTCTATCCCACTGGCATCCGTTCTCCGAACGCAAAATTCTTATTACTTCTATTAATTCTTCAAGATTTTTGTACATTTTAAATCCTACTGCTGTTGGGTTTTCAACCCAACCTACCTCAACATCTTTTTATATTCATGTTACAATAAACAAAGTAAGTAAGCAAAAATAGAAAAGTAGATCGGGCCTAAACAAATTCAATTTTGCCCGACGACATAAAGGAAAAAATGAAAAAAAGACCAATAGTTGCAATAGTAGGAAGGCCAAACGTCGGCAAATCTACTTTCGTCAACCGCCTTGTAGGTGCCAGAGAATCAATAGTAGACGACATGCCGGGCGTGACTCGAGACAGAATTTATTTTGACATCGAATGGCAGCACAGATATTTTACAGTAATCGACACGGGTGGAATAATCCCGGGAGACGAAGAAGAAATTATGCTTTCAATTTTTGATCAAGCAAAAATTGCATGTGAAGAAGCTGATAAAATAATTTTTCTTGTAGACGGCAAAGACGGAGTTAATCCTGTAGATGAAGATATTGCAAATATTTTGAGAAAAAGCGGCAAACCTGTTTTTCTTGTGGTTAACAAAATTGACTCAATCCATGCAATGCCGATGCTTTCTGATTTCTATTCCTTAGCACTGGGAGAGCCTTTGGCGATTTCAGCACTCCATGGGAGCGGCGGAGTCGGTGATTTACTGGATATTATAACAAAAGATTTTGAAATCGAAGAAGAACTCGAAGAAGACACAACCATAAAAATAGCTATTGTGGGAAGACCAAATGCGGGCAAATCTTCAATTATCAACGCACTTTTGAACGAAGAGCGAGTAATTGTTTCTGACGTTTCGGGAACGACTAGAGACAGTATCGATTCAAAAATAACATATAAAGAACAAGATTTCCTCATCATTGACACTGCCGGAATCAGAAAAAGAAACAAAGTTGACTGGGGAATAGAAAAATTTGCAGTTGACAGAGCCATACGCTCAATAAGAGAATGTGACATCGCAGTTTTGGTAATTGATGCAACGGAAGGAATTTCCGACCAAGACAAAAAGATTTCAGCTATCATTACAGAAGCCGGCAAAGGGATTGTTATTGCAGTTAATAAATGGGATTTGGTAGAAGACAAAGGGACTCACACGATGGGTCAATTTGAGAAAAAAATTGCCAATGACATTCCATTCTTGGAGTATGCACCGAAAATTTACATCAGTGCAGTAACAAAACAGAGACTTAACCAAATTTTTGACAAATCCATTAACGCTTATGAACAGTGCACAAAAAGAGTTTCTACCGGAATATTGAATAAAATTATCAATGAAGCTTACTCAATGAACCCTCCTCAAAGCATCAAAAACAAAAGACTCAAAATTCTTTATTCAACGCAGGTTAACACTGCTCCGCCGACGTTTGTACTATTTACAAACAATGGTGACTTGATGAAAGACCATTACAAAAAATATTTGGAAAAGAAGCTTAGAGAGGCGTTCGGATTCTTCGGAACTCCTATCAGAATTGCACTAAGAGAACGCTTGGCTAAAAAAGACAGACCGCAGGGCAAGCAAGGTGGCAATAAATCTTCAGAATAAATCCCCCCAATGTCTTGGCATTATTACAAAAAGCCCAATCCTAAAAGTCTTTTTGTTACCTTTTTCTACAGAAAAAGTAAAAAGAAAATCTTCTTCCTCTAAGCACTTATTCTCCGAAATAATCCATATCTTTTACCGGTTTCATCTTTAATTCCCATTCTGGCATACCAAGCCTTACCAAAACTTTTTTAAAATGGTCGGAGTATTTTGAATAATCCCCCTGAGAAGCACATGCAATAAAATCCGGTCTACTTGTGTATGCATAGTCAATATTAGGAACCTCAGCATTTTCAAGCTCCCCTTCAAAACGTCTTTTACCACTTTTTTGTTTGATAACGCCGGGGTGGTATTCACCTTTAATAATAAGTTTTTTATCATTCAAATGAGTCATCTCATGTCTCAACGCATATTGAATAGAAATTAAAGTATCATTCTCTACATTAATATTATTTATAGTTTCATGACTATCACAGGACAATTCTATAAACCCTGCCTGATCAATGCAATTATTAATATAATTTTGTTTTATACGACTGCAATCAAAATCATTGGGAAATACAACCTCGTCTCCGCCAGCTTTTTTCCATTCGGATAATTCCTTGTAGATTGCCTTTGCAGCTTTTTCGTTGTGATTATGTTCTAAAAACACTTTCGTCCCGAATTCATCAGAGATTTTTTGGCATAACTTGCTTGTTTTAGAGTCTAATTTTGGTAAATAGTAAGTTTTGTACAAATAATTTGTTATTTCTGGATTTGTTTTATTGAAGTTAAAGCAAAACTCTTTCAAAGGCTCTAATTTTCTGGCTTTTTCAAAAGATTTTTTAAGCAAATTATAGTCATTAAAGACTCCATCCTTTTTAACGATTTTTTTTGCCTTTCTCCTACTGACATTTTCTTTAAGGTATTTGAAAAACTCTTGTACTTTTCCACCTATTGGTGAATAATGACCTTTTACAGTGTGATAAACATCCAACAAACCAATAAGCAAATCTGTCTTGATACATTTTCTAGTTATTTTTGCTTGTTCTATTTTATTATAAATTGCCTCTTTAATAAATTTGTCCTTAACCCCCACAAGCTTAAGGCTGATTTCTTTAATTTCGCTAAAAAAGGGTACGTTATTATAATCTACTCCGATTGTCTTTATGTATCTTCTTATTATTGGGTCTTCTATTGTTATGATTGAATCACGCTTAAATACCTTTTTTTTGATGGCAGGCGAAGACGTTGCCAAAAAATGGTCTGCCGAGTTTTTAACTAAATTAATGCCTGTTTGTATTTTTCTTATTCTACCGGTCACCAAATTACCTCTACAACCCTTTACGTTCCAATGTTAAAACAAAAAATCGAAAAATTGCCCCATTTTCAAAACCATGTTACAATTGTTTAAAAAATATAAGACGGGGAAATAAACATGATACACACAACAATAGAATTAACAATAGCCGTACTAATCGCTTATTTAATCGGTTCAATTCCAACCGGCTATATTATAGTAAAACTTTTTACTGGCCAAGACATCAGAACAATAGGTTCAGGCTCCACCGGTGCTACGAACGTCAAAAGAGTTATGGGCAAAAAATGGTTTTTTATCGTTATGCTGTTAGATGCCCTTAAAGGAGCACTGCCGGTAATACTGGCAAAATTATTCGTAACTGTTTTCGTTTCAATAGGGCTTGTGCCGGTTTTATGTGCTATTGCCGTAATTTTAGGCCACAGTAAATCCATATTTCTTAATTTTTCTGGCGGAAAATCCGTAGCTTCAGGCGTTGGAACAATTATCGCTCTCAATTGGCAAGTAGGACTTATTATCGCAGCTATTTGGGCCGTCGTTACTTATTTATCAAAATACGTTTCTGTAGGTTCAATAATTGCACTTTCACTCTCGCCTTTTTTGATGTATCTGTTTGAAGAACCAGCCGCTTACGTTGGATACTGCATATTGGGTGCTTTTTATATTATTTATCTGCACAGACAAAACATCAAAAGGCTTCTTAAGGGCGAAGAAAACCGCATTAGATGATTAATTAGTTGATTTTTCTAAAAAATCGACTAATATAAAGATATGAAAAAATTTATTTTGGCAATATTTTTAATTATTTTAACCGCGAAAGTCGGTTTTTGTGCAAACTTTGACTATCAAGAAGTATATCGCAACCTTGAAGTGCCAACTTTTTCGTACCTTCATAACATCGATCCAAACCAATACTATGAATGCAAGGGTTTCACATGGTCGCCTTATCCGCTTTTTAGATTGAATTCTCCTTTGTTTTTCAAAACCATCTCCATAGAACCGGGTTACTACAACTTAACTCCAAGAGTGCACGACGGAAAAGATTACATTCTTTTTAAAGAAGCAGGGTTTGTAAAATACATAGTTCCTGTATACAAAAAAGATTTTGTCCCAGAAAATTTCTACGCAGAAAATTTACCTCAGCCAAAATTGACTTTCGGGCAAAAATTTCAAATTTATTCCCTTGATTTTATCGGAAAACATTTTCAGTCCGCCAAAAGAACACCCATTCCTCAAACGTTTCTCGAAGTGACCGATTTGGATAATAATTTTATATCTATTGTAGTTTATTACAAGGAATTCAGATACTATATGATTTTGAGAACGATTCAGATGTGACCAAGTAAACAGTAAATGGTAAACAGAATAGTGTCGTTGCGAGGAACTTAAGTGACGAAGCAATCCAACCTCGGAAACCCTTCACCTTATAACCTATCCACCTTATATACCTCTTCTTCACTTCTCACTTTTTATGTTATAATCGAAATATGATTGAAGCCATTATTAAAAAAGCTGAAGAGACCCACAGTCTTACAAAAGAAGAAATTGTAAGCCTACTTGAATTCCCTTTCACTCTTCACTCTCCAATCTTCACAGCCGCCGACAGAGTTCGGTCAAAATACGTTGGTGAAGAGGTTCATCTTCGTGGTTTAATAGAATTTTCCAGCTACTGCAAACAAAACTGCCTCTACTGCGGACTTAGAAGAGATAATAAAAATACTACTCGATACAGACTGACTAAAGACGAAATAATCGGATTTGCAAAAGATGCAAAAGATTTCGGATACAAAACTGTAGTTCTCCAATCTGGCGAAGACCTCTACTTTACGGCTGATAGAATGAAAGAAATCATTTCAGAAATTAAAAAATTTGATTTAGCCATCACTTTAAGCATCGGCGAAAAAACTTTTGAAGAGTATCAAGCTTATAAAGAAGCTGGTGCGGATAGATTTTTAATCAGAATTGAAACCACTGACGAAAAGCTTTACACTAAACTTGACCCCGATATGAACTGGCAAAACAGACTTAAATGCCTTGAAGGTTTAAAAACACTTGGTTTTGAAGTCGGAACGGGCTGTTTGGTGGGAATTCCAGAACAGACCTTGGAGTCCTTGGCTGACGATATTTTATTTTTCAAAAAAATTGATGCTGATATGATTGGAATTGGCCCTTTTATCCCAAACGAAAACACCCCTTTGAAAGACGCCGAAGGTGGAAGTTTTGAAATGGCTCTGAAGGTAATGGCAATCACCAGACTTTTATTGCCCGACATAAATATTCCTGCCACCACGGCTATGGAGACACTTAACCCCAATGGCAGATTAATAGCACTTCAATCAGGTGCAAATGTTGTGATGCCAAATGTTACACAGGGAGATTACAGAAAATTTTATGAACTTTACCCCGGCAAAATATGCGTAAATGATACCCCTGAAAAATGCAGAGGATGTATAACGGGAAAAATTGCGAGCATAGGCAGAACCGTGTCAGAAGATTACGGTTTCAGAAATAAATCAGCAATGTAGGTCGGGCGTACCTGCCCGACGACAGAGATAAGGTGTGAATCCAACCGCACCTTTTAATAAATCGATATTTTTATGACGGTGCATATAAAGACGCACCCTCCTTTGCTTTATGACGGTGGGGTGGTAACCCCACCCTACTTTTCTAAAAAACACTTACTTAAAGAGTTTTTCGGCAGCATTCCAAAATTGCTTTACCTTATCAGTCAGTGTTTGGTTGGTTATAACATTATTTTTTGCCAAACCTTTATTTTGAGACAAAGCTTTACCTCCAGAGCAAACAACATTTTGTCCAACTTTTGCAGGCATAAACACCAATGCGTATAGGTCACCTGAATTTATTTTAGCGTTAGGATTTAGTTTTCCTGATTTTACAGCCGTTTTTTTCATTGCTGAGAGATATTTTTCAACATAGTCCAATTGTTTTTCGGCAGGCATATTATAAAGTTCCTGAGTCGTTGTTCCAAGCCATGCTGCTGTTTTTGGCATAAATTGAATTAATCCCGTTGCTTTGGTTTGAGGATTAACCGCTTTTGCGTTTCCGCCAGACTCTGCATAAATAACCGCCGCTAAATCTTTAGGGTCACAATTGAGCCTACCGGAAATTTCTTTTATTTTTCCGGCAGACGCTTTTGAAAGTGGCATTGAAGCAGATTTTTGTCTAAGCTCACCGGCTGAAAGCCCTTTGAAATTACTAAAATTAGGTGCCCCTACATTAAAACCGAATGGTGAAATACTAAACATAGACATAAGAGCTTGCTGATTATTTAGAAACGTAGACATGAAATCATCATTCATAAAACTAGACATATAAGGATTAGAATTGGCAAAATATCCGTCAAAAGTACTTATCGGAAAAGCATTACCAACATTGCTTGCCGAAAAGTTTGTTTCAACAGGTGGAAAACTGCTATAAAAATTCGTATTTAAAGAATCAATCCCCAATTTAAAATATCTCCTTGTTTAATCCCATGTTTATTCCTTATATATATTAAGTATTTTTGTATGAAGAAATTGCCTTTTTTCATGAAATACATGGGATTTCGCCCTTCATGTCCTCTACTGGCGTGAAAAAATTATTACAATATTTAAACAAAAAAATGCAGGACATTAGCCCTGCACCTGTAAATATTATTTATAACTGTTAAATTATTTTGCTTGTCTTGTCTGTAGTTTTTGCTGTCTTTCCTGTAGTTTTTGAATTCTTTCCTGTTGTTTTTGCAATATCTCTTGTTGCTTTTGTTCTCTTAACTGTTGATTCTGTTGTTTTAATTGTTGGATTTGCTGTCTGTTCGCTTGGATTTGCTGATGGTTTTGAGCCCCTTGCCCACTATTACCTTCTGCAAATGCCACAGATGCTAATGCAACAGATAAAATACAAGATGCTAATAGAATTTTTTTCATACTAAATACCTCACTAATTATTACAAGAAAATTCTAAATCAAAAAAAACAAAAAGCAAATTTATATTAAAAAGACTTTAAAGTTACGGAAAAATCGATTTTTCCGCACCCTCTTTACCAAATAAAATTATTCAAGTATAATTCTATTATGGAAAGAAGAAGAGCTAAACTTTTAGGATTTGACATTGACACTTTTGACGAAAACAGTGCTCTTGGAAGTGCTGTAAATTACGCGAAAAATCTCATTGAAACAAAAACCGGCGGACAAGTAGTCACCATAAACCCAGAGATGATTGAATACGGCTTGAAAAATCCGGAATTTGCACAAATTCTAAAAACCGCAGATTTGGTAATCCCTGACGGTGTCGGAATTAAAATCGGATTAAAAATAAAAGGGATTACTACGCCAAGGATTGCAGGGATTGAATTTAGCCATAAACTAATTGAAGAATGTTCAAAAAATAATTTCTCAATCGCTTTG
>Ga0302271_10004329_pt1 | contig 11414 bp, 11 predicted proteins | sample III_Bog_N1_1_FD_198767 | JGI IMG/M metagenome (GOLD analysis project Ga0302271, IMG submission 198767) | Peat permafrost microbial communities from Stordalen Mire near Abisko, Sweden - III_Bog_N1_1 | ecosystem: Environmental > Terrestrial > Soil > Wetlands > Peat | place: Sweden: Abisko... | reverse complement strand
AATAATAATCAAATGAAGCATAACCTTTAGAGATACTCTTAAGTTTATCATAGAAATCGAAGACAATTTCAGCAAGAGGCATCTCAAAAGTCAATTCAACACGGTCGCGGGTAAGGTAAACCTGATTTTTAAGAACTCCCCTTTTATCAATACAAAGATTCATAATAGAACCAACATACTCCGATAATGTAATTACCTGCGCTATAATATATGGTTCTTCAATACGATCAAGATGATTTATCGGCGGTAATCCCGACGGGTTATGAACATCAATTTCTTCTCCTTTTGTCGTATAAGCCTTAAAGGAAACGTTCGGAACAGTTGTAATGACATCCATATCAAACTCCCTGTCAAGACGTTCCTGTATTATTTCCATATGAAGTAACCCGAGGAACCCACATCTGAAACCAAATCCAAGTGCTGCTGACGATTCAGGGATAAACGATAATGAAGCATCATTCAATTGCAGCTTTTCAATCGAGATCCTCAGATCTTCATAATCATCTGCATCAACCGGATAAATTCCGGCAAAAACCATAGGCTTTACATCTTCAAATCCTGAAATAGCTTTGTCACACGGATTCTTGACATGGGTAATTGTATCCCCGACTTTTACTTCAGCTGAAATTTTTACTCCGGTAATAATATACCCGACATCTCCTACTCCCATAAAATCCCGGGGGTCTTGTTTAAGTTTTAATACCCCTATTTCTTCAGCATTATATTCATGATCGGTATTTACAAATTTTACTTTGTCCCCCTTTCGGATTGTCCCATTCACAATTTTGATATAAGCTATAATACCTCTGAATGAATTGAAGATCGAATCAAAGATAAGAGCCTGTAAAGGAGCTTCAGAATTGCCATCAGGAGGTGGAATACGTGTAACAATCTCACGCAGAATCCGTTCCACACCAAGTCCTGTTTTTGCACTTGCTTCAATAATATCCTCCCGTTTACATCCAACCAGGTCAACAATCTGATCCTTAACTTCTTCCGGCATTGCGCTAGCCATATCCATTTTGTTCAGGACAGGAATTATTTCCAGACTATGGTCAATAGCCATATAGAGATTGGAAATTGTCTGCGCCTGAATACCCTGCGTTGCATCGATTACAAGCAATGCACCTTCACAGGCAGCAATTGAACGGGAAACTTCATAAGAGAAGTCAACATGTCCCGGAGTATCAATCAGATTAAGGATATATTTTCCGCCATCGTGGTAATACTCCATCTGAATCGCATGACTTTTAATAGTAATGCCCCGCTCCCTTTCAAGGTCCATGTCGTCGAGCACCTGTGCCTGATATTCCCTTTCAGTTATGGTATTTGTCTTCTCAAGCAACCGGTCTGCCAGTGTACTCTTACCATGATCAATATGAGCTATAATGCAGAAATTCCGGATATTATTCATTAAACAAGTTTGCTTTAAATCAGGTGCAAATATATAAAAATATATAATTACATAAATAGATATAAATACGTAGAGACGCCCAAATGGGGCGTCTCTACAATATTGAATTTATATTATAATAATTCTACATCATTCCCGGCATTCCGCCACCCATTCCCTGTGGAGGACCTGAAGGAGCATCTTCTTTAATTTCGACTACCACAGCTTCTGTAGTAAGGAACATACCTGCAACTGAAGCAGCATTTTCGAGTGCAACGCGAACAACTTTAACAGGGTCTATAACGCCTGATCCATAAAGCTTTTCATATTTATCGGTTTGTGCGTTGTATCCGTAATCCCCTTTCCCTGATTTTACATTCTGTGCAACGACCGCACCCTCCTTGCCTGAATTGATAGCAATCTGACGTAATGGTTCTTCAATTGCACGTTTTACAATTTCAATACCGGTTGTCTGATCCTCATTATCACCTTTTAATCCCTCTAGCGCACTTATTGCACGTATATAAGCAACACCTCCACCGGGAACAATTCCTTCTTCAATAGCGGCACGGGTCGCATGAAGTGAATCATCAACACGGTCTTTCTTTTCTTTCATTTCAACTTCAGAAGAAGCACCAATGTATAGGACGGCAACACCACCTGCAAGTTTAGCAAGACGTTCCTGTAGTTTTTCTTTGTCATAATCGGAAGTTGTGGTTGTCATCTGCTGTCTGATCTGAGCAACACGTGCTTTGATCATGTCTTTGTCACCCGCCCCGTTTACTATTGTTGTATTTTCTTTATTAACAGTAACTTTCTCAGCAGTACCAAGCATTTCCAGAGTAGTGTGTTCAAGTTTCAGACCTTTTTCTTCAGAAATCACTGTTCCACCGGTAAGGATTGCAATATCTTCAAGCATTTCTTTTCTTCTGTCACCAAATCCGGGAGCTTTAACTGCACATACTCTCAGTGAACCGCGTAAACGGTTAACAACAAGTGTTGCAAGAGCCTCACCTTCAACATCTTCTGAAATAATTAAAAGAGGACGTCCAGTCTGAGCTGTAGCTTCAAGAACGGGTAGCATATCCTTCATTGTAGAAACTTTCTTGTCATATATAAGGATATATGGATTCTCCATATCTGCTTCCATCTTCTCAGCATTAGTCACAAAATATGCGGAGATATACCCACGGTCGAACTGCATACCTTCAACAACTTCAACAGAGGTGGTAGTTCCTTTCGATTCTTCAACAGTAATAACACCTTCTTTATGAACTTTGCCCATTGCTTCAGCAATGAGTCTTCCTATCTCTTCATCATCATTAGCTGCAATTCTAGCTACCTGTTCAATTTTTTTCAGGTCATCGCCAATAACTTTTGCCTGTGTTGCAAGATGTTTCACAACTTTCTCAACAGCTTTGTCAATTCCTCTTTTAATGTCCATTGGGTTTGCACCTGCTGTGATATTTTTAAGACCAACGTTTATTATAGATTGTGCAAGAACTGTAGCTGTAGTAGTACCGTCACCGGCAATTTCACCTGTTTTTGATGCAACCTCTTTGACCATCTGTGCACCCATGTTTTTATAAGGGTCGGAAAGTTCGATATCTTTTGCAACGGTTACTCCATCCTTTGTGATCTGGGGAGCTCCGTATTTTTTCTCGAGAACCACATGACGACCTTTTGGTCCTAGTGTTACTTTTACTGCATCAGCAAGCTGATCAACGCCTTCTTTAAGAAGAGCACGTGCATCAATATTGAATTTAATCTCTTTTGCCATATCATTTTGATTTTTAAAGTTTGCTAAAATTAAGCTATAAAAAGGATATCTGTCTGTGAAACAAGAAGATAATCTTCTCCATCAATAGTCAGTTCCTGACCTGCATATTTCCCATAAAGGACAACATCGCCTTTCTTTACTTCCATCTCTTCGTCTTTTTTTGCTGTGCCAACAAGAATTACTTTACCCTGGCGTGGTTTCTCTTTTGCGGAATCAGGGATTATTATTCCACTTGCAGTTTTTTCTTCAGCTTCATTAGGTCTCACAAGAACCTTACCTGCCAAAATTTTTCCTTTTAATTGTGCCATTTTATCTAGTTTTAAAGTTAAACATCATTTTCCGACTTCCTATTTAAGCATATACCATGCCAAATTGAAAAAAATGTCATTTTGTGTTTCTTAATAAAAAAAGAGTGTCAGTATGTGACAAACTGACACTCTAATTAGGTATTTTATTCGCAAAAACTATTTCCCTGGTTTGGTCTGACCTCCAGGAGGTGTTGTAGTAGATGCAGGTGGAACAGCTGTAGGAAGAGTTGGAATTGCATTCGGGTCAACTGTATTTTTAATCTGTTCTTCAATTCTCGAATGTCCTGAAACAGTACCACGTGGTATTGAAGCAGTCGCAACAACACAAAGAATAAGAATTGCAGCGGCAAGCGTCCAGGTTGACTTCTCAAGGAAATCTGCAGTTTTACGAATACCCATTGATTGGCCTGCTGATGTAAAATTGGCTGCCAAACCACCTCCTTTTGAATTCTGAACAAGTACAATCAATACCTGCAGAATGCATGCTATAATAATTAATACTGAAACAAAAATATAAATTCCCATATGTTCACTTTTTTATATATTCTTTAACTTTTTCAATTTGAGACGCAAAGTAACTGCTTTTTTCCGGAAATTTCAAACTTAATTTTTCATAAATATTCATTGCCTTCGAGTAATACCCCTGACTTATGTAAATTTTTGCCAGTGTTTCTGTTACCAAACCACCCGCTTCTTCTACAAAAGGTTTGGAGATATCATCATTTGGAAGGTGTGATTTATCCTTTTGCGGTTCAATCCTTGGATTTGAAATAATGAATTTATCTATAAGTTCCGACTGCAACTGCTTTTTAGAAGTACTATCATCGTGATCCGGCCTTTCCCCGAATGTTTCTTTATCCTGCGGTACAAGTGTTTCATCTTCATCAACATCAAGTTCCAGGAGATCTGAGTGCTCAGGAATTGAGAAGCCCGGATCCATAAAAAAAACCTTGTCTTCAGAAGGAGAGGTCTCTTCCTCCATGAGAAATATTACTCCCGCCGGCTCCAGAATATCAGGTTCAGTTGCGATCATTACCGGATGGCCGAAATCCTGATCCGGATTATCAGGTTGTTCATTTAATTCAGTTTCACCGGATTTTTTTTCAATTTCATTTATCATTAACTCACTGTTCTTTGCCGATTCAATAACAGTTTGCTGGGTATCTGAAACTATCTGAGGTTTAATTTCAAAATCTTTTTTGATTTCATTTATCTCAGAATCAGGTGATTTTTTCGAATTCAACAGCCAGTATAACACTTCCCGATCACCTGCATGAATTGCAGAATTCCTAAGCTGATTATCGAATTTTACATCTGCATTTCTGTACAAACCCTTTAGAAGCAACATATGGGCACTCTGGCAATAAGGAAAAATATCAATCAATTCATAAACTTCCCTGATCATCTGGTTGTTAACAGGGACTCTATCTTCAATCATATTTAAAAAGTCATTTCTGTTCATGCCTCTTACCAGTTAACAAAGGCCTGATTGAAAATATCTTCAACAAGCATATCTATTATTTTATTTGAGAGATCTGCTTCAACCGCACTGAGGTCAAGGTTACTGTTGTAGTCTTCATACCTTGTAAAAGGCTGGTCGAAATTCAGAGTAGGATCAAGAGAATTGGTGAATTTTACCTGTACTGTAATTGAAAACCTGTTTGTGGCAGCCTGCGCATCAGCAGCCACAGTGAGTGGTCTGGTATTGTAATCCTTTATTTCTCCTTCAAAACTTGCATCGCCAATCCCCGTGACATACTTCATATTTGTCTGAGCTTTGCATTTATCGATGAGTGCATCTGTGAGAGTCTGGCTGAGACCAGGTTGAACAATAGGAGCACGGTTTTGAAAATACACTACATTGAATGTTTTTAACCCTTGAGTGTGGGCTCCTGTAAATGAATATTTCACGCTGCATCCGGTTAAGACTGTAACTTCGATAATAAATAGAAACAGAAAAAATCTGTTCACCGTAAGATTGATATTTTTTTTATGATTCAATTCCATATTCTTTAATCTTTCTGTAAAGAGTCCGTTCTGATATCCCAAGTTCACCGGCTGCCATTTTTCTTTTTCCATTGTACTTTTCAAGAGCCTTTTTTATCATTTCCACTTCCTTATCGGCAAGAGAAAGTGATTCTTCAATTATCTCTTCAGTATCCTGTATGTTGTCCATGGTCTTATGGGAGGAGAAGTCAGCAGGAGGAGCTTCGGGTTCATTGTTATTATTGGTCTCTTCCTTAGCCTCCCTGAAAAGATTCTTTATAGCTCTTGAGTTGGTTTCCTGAAAAGTAACATCAATGTCTCCACGTCTTATAAGATCAAATACAAGTTTTTTAAGGTCATTCATATCACTCTTCATTTCGAAAAGTATCTTATATAAAATCTCTCTCTCGGATGAAAATGACTTATCATCGTCTTTCTTTATAACGGCCGGCAATTTAACCCCCCCATAGTCAGGAAGATAATTGCGAAGGTTGATGGCAACAATTTCCCGTTCGTTCTCTATAATTGAGATCTGTTCTGTTATATTCTTAAGCTGCCTTACATTACCCGGCCATGAATAATTAAGAAGAATATTTTTAGCTTCCGAATCGAGTCTGATTGCCGGCATCCGGTATTTTTCAGCAAAATCTACAGCAAACTTCCTGAAGAGTAGAAAAATATCCTCGCCCCTGTCTCTTAAGGCAGGAACCTTGATCGGAACGGTATTAAGCCTGTAAAAAAGATCCTCTCTGAATTTGCCATTATCAATCGCTCTCGGTACTTCAACATTACTTGCAGCGATAACCCTCACGTTAGTCTTCTGAACTTTTGATGACCCAACACGGATAAATTCGCCTGTTTCGAGCACTCTTAGAAGCCGAACCTGGGTTGATAATGGCAGCTCAGCTACTTCATCCAGAAAGATTGTTCCTCCGTCGGCAACTTCAAAATAACCTTTTCTGCTATCAGAGGCCCCTGTAAATGAGCCCTTTTCATGTCCGAAGAGTTCGGAATCAATGGTCCCTTCCGGTATTGCTCCGCAATTCACGGCAATATACTGTCCATGTTTCCGGGTACTGTAACTATGAATTACCTGCGGGAAAATCTCTTTCCCAGTTCCGCTCTCACCCGTAATTAGTACTGACAGATCGGTAGGCGCTACCTGAACAGCAATATCGATAGCCCTGTTAAGACCTTCAAAGTTGCCAATTATACCGAACCTTTGTTTAATATTTTGCAGATCTTTCATTTCCCGTTTTACAATGGTGCGAATTTAACGTTTTTTTAAAACATTGGGAAATGCATTATTCGTAAATTCGCAATATGAAAAAAGATCCTCTTCTGCAATTTGCCGGAATTATACCTGCACGATATGCTTCTTCACGGTTTCCGGGTAAGCCGCTTGTCCTTATAGGCAATAAGACGATGATACAAAGAGTATATGACCAGGCGAGTAAATCGCTTGAAATGGTTTGGGTCGCTACAGATGATAAAAGGATCTTCGAAGCAGTTTCAGATTTTGGAGGAAAAGCAGTTATGACTTCTCCCAATCATCTGAGCGGAACGGATCGCTGTGCGGAAGCTGTAACAGAGATTAGCCGGGAAACAGGCAAAATAATCGATGTTGTGATCAATATTCAGGGTGATGAACCCTTTATTAAACCGGAACAGATAACTCTTCTTATAAATTGTTTTGATGATGAAACTGTTGAGTTGGCAACCCTGATAAGAAAAGTTGAACCGGGTGAGGAAATCTTCAACCCTAACCAGCCAAAGGTTATAATAAATTCCAACGGTGATGCGATTTATTTTAGTCGCGCTGCAATACCCTATGTGAGGGACAGTGAAAAAAGTGATTGGTCAAAGAAACATATTTTTTATAAACATCCCGGTCTTTATGCATACAGGACTGAAACACTGAAAAAGATAACTTTATTACCTCGCAGTTCTCTTGAAATATCCGAATCGCTAGAACAAAACAGATGGATAGAAAATGGCTACCTGATCAGAACGGCAGTAACACAATGGGAAAGCATAGGTATTGATACCCCCGGTGATCTTGAGAAAGCAAAATTACTTTTAGAACACTTTTTTTAAAATATTACTAACTTTAGCACAATATTTGATAGAATTAATCAAAATATAATCTATGAAGAGAAGTCTACCCTTTATCTTCTTATTAATTTTCACTTTAACCCTCCATGGTCAGAAGGATACTATCAGCGTTCCCGGAGCTCTTGCTCAGAAAGAATTCGCAAGAGAGACTGTTAATATAAATGTAAGTATCTATCCAGTCCCTGTAAAGGATAACTCTTTTACCATTAAAACTGACAGGGATATCTCTTTTGTTAAGATCACCAACATTATCGGTCAGGATGTTTTCAGATTCCATTATAGTGATCCACAGCAACTTATTAAAATTCTTCTCGAAAATCCCAAAAGGGGGATGTACCTTGTTACCATTATTTTTAGTGACGGACTCAGAATAGTAAAAAAAATAATGGTGGAGCCATCTGAATAAAACAAAATTTACTATTTTCGTCCTTTGTTGGAAATTTCCGGGGAAAGATTCCGCAGATTATATCATTTCTATTACTTTCTTATTTATGGTTGAATAAACAATCTTCCTAAATGATTGTTTAATTGATTATGATATTGATAAAGTGTTAAACTACTTATAAACTATATCTATGGAAGACGGGGTAAATGTATTTTCTATAAAAGATCTCGAAAATTTCTCGGGTATTAAAGCTCATACAATAAGGATCTGGGAGAAGAGGTATAAAGTACTTGAGCCTGACAGAACCGACTCAAACATAAGAACTTACAGCGAAACCGAACTTAAAAAGATCCTTAATGTTGCATACCTTAACCGGAATGGTCTGAAAATATCCAAAATTGCCATACTCGACGAGGATGAACTTACCCAACAGGTGATGACAGTCAGTAGTAAGCATGATGATCTGGATCAGAATTTTCAGCCCGGGAAAATTCTTATGTCAGCTATCAGATTTAATGAGGCTTTGTTCAAAGAGGCACTTTCTCCATTCATTAAACATCAGGGAATTGAAGATGCCTATTCACATTATCTTTATCCTCTTCTCGAAAAAGCAAGAATTTTATGGCAGACCGGTAGTCTCTCAAGAGCACAGGAACAATTCGTCAGAAATACAATCAAACAGATTATTATCATTGAAGATAATCTGCTTAAACCTGTTATCGGCAAATCGAAACCTGCCGTTGCAATGATTAATACGTCTGATAATCTTACAGATAATAACTTTCTCTTTTATAAATTTGCTCTGAAGAAACGGGGATTTGATGTAATCTTTACAGGAGGCATTCTTCCTGCATCTGAAGTAATAGAGATCCATAAAATTAAACCTTTTGAATACATGGTGGTTAACTCCAGTGCTTTTGATTTTGCGGAGAAAAAAATAGGGTATTTTAATAGTATAGGAAAATCATTAATGATAAAAAAGATAATTCTTACTGATTCTCCGGAGGAGTTTGCAACTAAAAAGGCTTACGAAAAACTTTTAATAACCCGTGACCCTGCTGATTTCATAAAAGCAATCGAGTCGCTTTAGTTTTTCATTTTAAGAATAAAATAAAAAGCCTTATTCCAATATCCTTATATCTAAATTGTTACACCTTTCTCATTTTGAGAAAATAATCCTCTTCTCTGGAAAGATCAATATTCGGAACTTTTATTTTTATATCAGAAATCTGTTTAAGTACACGTTCGGCAAAATAAACTCTCTTACTTTCGGAATTAGTATTAATACGATGGTTGAAAGCTTTGGTTATTTTGACAACCTCTTTCCATGTACTAATTGTATTGCTGTCGAGATAACAACCGGCAAAAGCTTCCCATATGTAATTTACTGCGGAAGTTGAAGGATGCAGCATATCATCTTTATAGAACCTGTAATCTCGTAAATCATCCATAACCAGCTCATATGCAGGAAAATAACCAGGAGAAACAGCATGTTTTAGCAACTCCTCCACTGCCACAAATAATACAGATTTACTGACCTGATTTCCATGAGCCCCATCCTTCCAATGTCGTACCGGACTTATAGTAAAAACTACATGTAAGTGAGGAAAGAGCAAATGCAGTTTGTCAAGTTGTCTGATCCATAGAGTTACTATTTCATCTACTGTCAACATCTTAGATTCAAACTGTTCAGAGGGTATTTTATGGCAGTTTGATACAATAAGATCCGATTTCTTCAATTTATAAACCCTTGAAGTGCCTAGTGTTACAAACAAAAATCGCGTCTGTTTTAAAAAATCAAATGCTTCTTTTGATTTTCTGTTTATCTTTTCAAGAACAGTTGAGGGATCATCAGATGAAAAATCAGTGTAGTGATAGAAACTTAGCCAGGTACCATCATAAAAATGAAGATCTTCAAGCAAGAATTGCTTCTCATTTGTTATGGTGTCCAAAGTATTACAAACCGATACCGGATTAAATACGGTTCCTGCCGGATTAATCATTACGGGTATACGTCCCATCTCCATCTGAGAACCGATAGAGGAAGCGAAACATGAGCCAATAAACATCACCTGATCATTGTAAGTGATTTTATCATCAGAAGGTTCAACTTGAAATGTGGTTCTGAGTTCCATCTTACAGTTGCTTGATTTCGGATAGTGGATTGTGGATTAGGGATTTGGACCATAATTAAAATTCAATACGAAATCCAAAAATCCAAAATCCGATATGGTAACGCTACTTCTTCTTAATCCAGTCCAAAATATATTTAAATACCTCTTTCCTGAATGGTTCGTTATGTAATTCATGATAACCACCATCCCAGATTTTCAACTCAACCATACTGGTTTTGCCTGCAAATTCACGGCTCCCATCGGGGGAAGTAATTAAATCATCACTACCGTGGATTAGGAGTGTTGGTATTTTCAACTCGGAAGCATGAGCCAGTGAGTACTTTGCTGCTGTCATTGCCTCATAAAAGAGGCTGACCGATATCTTATCATGAACAAGGGGATCGTTACTATATTTTTCAACAACTGCCTCATCGTGAGATATATGTTTGACATTAAGTCCTGAAGGCTGGATAAGTCCCGGAATCAGGTTTTTCATTATGGACGCCATCATTAATTTACTTTTTGCCGGTTCAAAAGAAAGACGCAACCATGGAGAGGTAACTATTGCTCCTTTAATTTCCGGCTTCTTACGTAAAAGATAATCAAGAACAATCCCTCCGCCCAGACTATGGCCATAAATATATACCGGACATCCCGGAAATGTTTGATTGCAGCTTTTTAAAAGAATGTCAATCATCTCTCCGGCAAGGGCATAGCTTCTTATATTCCCTCTTTTCCCCTGTGAGCGTCCGTGACCTGGCAAATCAACACCAAGAAATCCAATGCCCTCTTTTTTAAATAATTCAGCCCAGCATAGATATCGTTGAACATGTTCTCCAAGACCATGAACCAGAATAATAACTGCTATGGTATTTTCTCCCGGACTTTGAACCATACCCTTTAATATCTGTCCGTTGCTAAGTTTGATATTGAACTCCATATTCAATTTTTTCTTAAAAATACTAAAGTTGATCAAATAATCTATAACAGGTCAGGATAGAATTTTAATTTTTCCTTAATCAAACCTTAACCTCTTATTAATCCAGGCTTTTTTACTATAACTTAAATTTGTATCTGTATAGATAATTAAAATAAAACACTTGCCATGACTTACAAATTTAGTTCAGATAAAAGACAATATTTTCAATATTTTAATTTATTTACTATTTAGACTTCTTAGAGATTTTCAACTATATTTAACTGATTATCATGTTTGTACAAATATTTACTATTTATAAACCAGTCAGATTTTTAAGAGTTTAAGATATTAAGATTTGCATATCTTTATTTATCTGTATAAATTTGTTTCAACAATAAAAACTATAAGCCATGA
>Ga0302271_10004328_pt1 | contig 11416 bp, 8 predicted proteins | sample III_Bog_N1_1_FD_198767 | JGI IMG/M metagenome (GOLD analysis project Ga0302271, IMG submission 198767) | Peat permafrost microbial communities from Stordalen Mire near Abisko, Sweden - III_Bog_N1_1 | ecosystem: Environmental > Terrestrial > Soil > Wetlands > Peat | place: Sweden: Abisko... | reverse complement strand
CAGAGGAATCACAGAGAACCACAGAGGTAAATCCAAATCAAGTTTTATTATTTAGATAGTTCTTTTATTCTGATGTTTCTGAATTTAACAAGTGATCCGTGGCCGAGGAAACCGATATGACCTGTCCTATTTTTTAATCCCGGATGGTCCTTATGATCCATGGTTCCATTATCCCTTGGACCTGCAATATTTCCATCGACTATCGTCGTTCCATTAAGAACAATTTTTATCTGAGTTCCTTCAGCAGTGACCTCTTCATAGTTCCAGTCGCCCAATGGTTTAAGATACCCTCGTCTGGATGGTATTACACCATATACGGATCCATGATACTGGTAAGGTTGAAGATTTGCATAAACAGGATCTGTATCGTCGAGTATCTGAAGCTCCATTCCCACATAAGCCGCATCTCCGCTAAGCGGGGCTCTGATACCTAAACCATTATTTGCGGCCGGAGTGAGCTGAAATTCAAACCGGAAAACAAAATCAGAATACTCTTTATCAGTATACAGGTTTCCACCTGAGTCATCAACCGGTTTGATGACAATCATTCCATCTTCAGCCGCATATGATTGTTTATTGCCAACCCAGTTATCGAGGTTTTTTCCATTAAAAAGTGCTATAAACCCTTCAGACCTCTCTTCAGAAGTCAGATTATATTCCTTTTCACTTATCTCTCTTACATATATGTCTCTGAAAGCCAGATCAGTTCCATGAGCCTGCAGTTCGATCGGACCTTTTGGGAATATGGGGATTTTACGATCCCAGTAATTTTCCAGGGTAACATTGTCAACAACCAGTTCGCCATTCAGCCATACTGATACTTTTTCTCCAACCATTACTATTCTGAAACTATTCCAGTCACCAACAGGATTATCAGCGACTTTAAGAGGCCTCGACAGGTTTGTCTGATTATTGTATAATCCTCCTGAACCAACCTGAGCGCCAACTTCCACTCTTGAGGTATCCCATATCTGGACCTGTGGTGAACCTCTAAGATATATCCCGCTATCCCCTTTTTTTGTGATTTTCCAATCCACCAGCATTTCAAAATCAACATATTCCTTAATGGAACAAAGATTATCACCTGCGCCGTTAAACCATATACAATCATCTTTAACACTCCAGTTCCCGGGTACTTTCTTATTTGCTTCGATCTGTTTTTTTGCCAGTTCAACTGGCTTCATTTTAGCTCTCTCAACAGGGTTTTCAACAAGTCCCTGCCACCCTGAAAGATCCTTTCCGTTAAACATTGGTTTAAATCCTTCGTCAGCCGGCATACCGGCCAGATATTTGTTTACCATCTCTTTATCGTATTCACTCTCCTTACCTTTCAGCTTCATGGCTGATTTGGAAAGAACCTCTCTTACCAATTCTCCGTACAATCCTGTTTTTGAATCTACTGATGGAAGAGCTATGTACATAGCAGATTTGGCAGCTGTTGCAGATGTTGTCGAATCATCGAGATACTTTGCAACAAAATAAAGTGACTGATAAGTTTTCAGTTTCCCAATCTCTGTCAGGATCTCGTTCTTACGATCGGTGCTCAGGGCAAATGGCATAATCTTACGGAAAAATAAAAGTTTTTGTTCATCGGGAAGTTCAGCCGATTTTATCTGTCGGATATATCCATAAAAAGCCGGCCCTTCATAAGTTTTATTTCCCGATGCACATATTTCAAACAGAGATGAAGAAGCAGAATAATCTTTCCAGTCTGAAAGAGTCTTAAAACATACGTCACGGAAATCGGCATTTCCATTTTCAAATTCTCTCATTACAGTTTTCAGAGCCTCCCGCCCACCAGTCTTTGCGAGAACAGGAATAATCTTTTCCTTTGGAATGTTGCCTCCCATTGCTTTAAGAATCGCAGTGGATCTTTTTTCGGGGTCAGAAATTTTACCTGCCGCTACTCCGATAGCATCCCGGATATCATCTAAGTAGTCCGGTTTATCTGTCATTAACAGAAGTTCAATCAGTTTTTCCTGATCAGATGGTCCGGAAAGGTTGACAAGTGCTTTTATTGCTGCCCTTTTTAAAGGTTCTTCAGCAGATTGTGTAAGTGGAAGAACGTCCGGGAAATATACATTTTCTTTATTCCAGGCCAACAATTCGATAGTACTTATCCTTGAGGATGTGGATCCACTCTTCAGAACAGGAACTAGGAGGGATATATTATCACTACCACATACGGACATCAGCGCTGATTTTGCAGCTTCCTGATCAGAGTGGCTGCTGAATTTCATCATATAATCTATTAATGCCGGTATAGATTTGGTTCCTTCCAGCTTAACAACAGCTGAAGAAGCCTCTATGCGGACATTCTGATATGAATCTGACAATGAGGAAGTTATAAGAGGCAAAGCCATATGATCTGATCTTATCCCCAGCATGTTAATTATTTCCGGTTTTGCTTCCTGAATAGCTTTTGGGAAATAATTAATCCATTTTTTTACAACTTCGGTTCCGGGAATTGCAAGCGACATACGAATAGCAGCATTCCTGTATTCCCTGTTTGAATGAGCAGCTGCTTTTATAAGATCCGGCATTGCATTGATACCGTGAATGCTGACATAAGTATCGAGAGCTACAGTTTTATTTTGAATTGTTACACTATCGTCGCATTTCGAAATTATAAGCTTACAGATATTATCCATAGTCTTCACATCACCGTTCATGGCAACCACTTTAGCATAGTTAAGCAAAGACGCTGTGGAACCTGTAGCTTCCCACATGTATGAAACATCCTTAGCTGCTTTTAATAAAACAGGATATGCTGATTGGCTACCACTATTAGCAAGTGCGTTGAACGCAGAAGCCTTAATATTGATATCATTCACAGAAGCCCATGTAATATATTCATTTACAGCTCTCTGTGAGTTCATTAATGCAAGTGCATTCATGACAGATGCTGCACATGGCAGATCTTTATTCTTCAAAGATTCAGCCAGAATAGTTTCAGCAGTTTTCCCACCAACGGCAGAGATTACCGCCAATGCCGGGTAACATATCTCCTTGCTTGTGAGGTATATCTTCATGGCTTCAGCGGAGGGACTCCCACCAAACAGCTGAAGTTGTTTCATGAAAAAATCTTTTACACCAAAGTCATTTTGTTCTAAGGCATAGCTTATACAGACTTTTTCCCACATCGGTTTCTCATTTTCATAATTTTTACCCGACAGAAGACGAGAGAGACTTTCGATAGCAAAACGTGGCCGTGTATCGTCACCTGTTCCGGCAGGGATAACCTTATCGCAGATTTGTCTGATTCCTGTTTCTCCAAGTGACATCATATCTACCATTAGCTTGCTTGTAAACTGCTGGTCATTGGCAGGCAGACGGGCAAGAAGATCTGCCACCTTTGTTTCGATGGTCCGTTTATCTTGTGCCTGGGAGAATACAGAGATCAGCAGAAGAGAAATACTGATGAGAAATATTTTAAACATTTTCATATTTTCAAATTATCAAATTATCAAATTATCAGATCTTCCATGGTCCGCGCATTGGCGGATTAATTAATCGATTTGCTCCTTCATCATCGATGAACTGCTGTTTAACAGGATCATACTTAAGATTCCTTCCCAGTCGCAGGGCAATGACACCTATATTCACAATTGAACATGACCTGTGTCCATTTGCCTCATTAAGGGCAAACTTTTTCCTTGTAAGAACTGATTCTGTGAATGTTACTAATTGTGGTGCAGGATCAGGAAGAGAATTGATCAGTTTTTGAATATCAGGGATATCGGATTTAAATCCTTTAAAAACCTTTCCATGAGGTCCTTCAATATAAGCAGCATTTTTATCGCGGTTCTCACCATCGAGAATTATCTGACAACCATCGGCATAGGTGAATGTAATCCTGCGCCACGACCCGACGGCATCATAATGCTGCTGAGGGGCATCTATTTCGACGGAAACCGGACCTGTATCATCCTTATCGAGCAGGTACTGAACAGGATCGAGATAGTGCTGACCCATATCGGCCAAGCCCCCTCCGTCATAATCCCAATAACCACGAAATTTAGTATGAACACGCTCGGGATTATATGGCTTATAAGGAGCAGGGCCCAGCCAGAAGTCGTAGTCCAGCTCCGGAGGAACGGGCATCGGCGGAAGATTATAAAGTCCACTCCAATAAAACTTCCAATCATAACCTGTTATTCCACTGACTGTTACCTTAAGCGGCCAACCTAGAGCCCCGCTGTCAACAAGTTTCTTAAGTGGTTTAACGGTAGTTCCCAAACCATAAAACTGATCTTTAAACCTGAACCAGGTATTAAGACGGAACATCCGGCCATTTTTCTGAACAGCTTCGACCACTTTTATTCCTTCCCCAATTGTATGTGTCATCGGTTTTTCACACCAGATATCCTTACCAGCTTCGGCAGCAGTCCGGGATATTATGCCATGCCAGTGTGGAGGGGTAGCGATGTGAACAATATCTATATCCTGTCGGGCAATTAGTTCGCGGAAATCGTGGTAACCTGATATTTTTCCTCCTGCAGCTGCAATTGCCTGTTCGAGGTGAGTTTTATCCACATCACATACGGCAAGCAGACGGGTTCCTTCATAATCAAAATGGCCTTTCCCCATTCCCCCTACTCCAACAATGCCCTTTGTAAGCTGATCGCTTGGAGCAGTATAGCCCTGTCCTCCAAATACATGTCTGGGTACAATTGTAAAAGCTACCATTGCAGCAGCTGTTTTTTTCAGAAAATTACGCCTGCATAGTTTAACTTCTTTCATATTTTCAGTATTTGCTTCAGAGTAAAAATTATGAATTACGAATTACTATGCAATTTGCAAGTTTTAAGGTCAAAATACAAGTGGAAGAAGTTCTATTTTTTATAAACCGGATTATGGTTTCCTGCATAAGGCCTGGGGTGTGCAGCGTGAGGAGTGCCGTGCAAAGTGTACGACGTGTTGTAGGTGGTGGGCGAAAAAAGAACCCCCTTCGGACTGATTTGAGGTACATCAACAGATTGTACTCACAGCGAAGGGGGATAAAATGTTCCGGAGTATTTGGGAAAATGGGGAAAGGGGAACTCCGGAACAATGGAAAATTAAACCCAAAACTAACCTGTATTATTCTTTTAAATTCAATATTAATTCCATACTATCTATTATTCGTTTATTCAGTTTTGGTTCTATGTCACCATTCTATATCATCTTTACAATAATGCATGCCAGCAACTTCATCAGCGTCATTCTCTGAAGAAAAACCAGAACCTGTTTTCATAAAGGTTAATCTGCTATAATGCAGATAAGTCCTGCTATTCAAGAAAATAGTGTATCCTCTTTTTATAAAGTACTTTATGCATCTACAGACTCTTCAAAATCACCACTAAAAATAGTGTGATCTTTTGTAAAATAACACTGTCGGGTTGGGTTTTGTACGAACCGTTAGTTTTACTGTATATACACCTGATCTGGTTGGATGAATAACAATTGGTTAAAAATATAAAGACAGGCTTTTAGACCTGTCTTTTATTAAATAGACGAACTAAAAATCAGAAAATAGCTACCTGTTTATCTCTTCTGACTGTAAACGGATACTGATAACAGGTAGATCATGCAAACTATAAGAATTGACATCCCGAAGGCAACATTGCTGAGATCGCTTATCCAACCAATAAGCAAGGGTATTACTGCTCCACCGGAAATTGCCATCATCATCAGACCCGAAATTTCATTGGTACGTGTGGGATATTTCTCAACAGTAATTGAGAAGACCAGCGGAAAAATGTTAGCAACTGCCAATCCGATCAGGAAGACCAAGCCCCATGCCATTACAGGTGAGTTTACAAGTAATATAGCTACCAGACATAAAATTCCAAGAACGGATGTCCACATGAAGAATTTCCGTGAAGAGATTCTGGTGAGCATAATAGCGCCGGCAAATGTACCTAGCATACGCCCGAAAAAATAGACACTTCTTCCCGATTCAGCTGTTGTCGAATCGATATGAAAATGCTTTATCAGGAACTGGCCCGAATTGGAATTGAATCCGACATCGATACCTACAACCAGGAAAATCGAAAGAACCATCATCAGCACAAATCCGGTACCAAGTAGTTTGAAAGATGAAGCAAAAGTAGCTTTGTTTTCTGCCTGTTTTACCTCATCAATTTTCACTGTACCCAGCCATAAAACAGTTAGTAATGAAACTATACCGAATACAAGGAATTCGAGTTTCCAATCTCCAAACCGGGATGCAAAAACTGCTGCCAACGGCGCTCCTATCATTGATCCGATAGCCTTAACAAATTGCGAAAAGCTCAGAAAACTTGATTTCTGGTGTCCGGGAACAACATCAACAATAAGAGGATTTGCAGAAACCTGGACAATTGTATTGCCTATTCCAAGAAGAGCAAAACCGACAAGTACCGTCGAGAATTTATAAAAGAAAAAAGGTACCAACAGACCTAGTGCAGTTACACACATCCCGATGTTCAGCACAAACCGTTTACCCAGACGCGATTGTAAAACTCCCACAGGAACAGACAGAATAAAAAACCAGAGGAAGGCTACTGATGGGATTAATTGTGCCAGAGTAGCGCTTAGATTCATATCTTTACTTACTCGGTCAACTCCGATACCGACAAGGTCAACAAAACTCATAACAAAAAAGGCCATGAGTACAGGGAGTATTTTTTTGATGTTAACTTTTTGAGTTTCCATAACTTTCAGATTAAGGTTAAGGTTAAGGTTAAGAGTAATTGTTTGTGTTTACATTAGAGGAAGGGCGTGCTGAACAGATTTCCAGAAATCGTCATCAAGCATATATGCACTACCGAGAAGAGCGGCGTCCTCTTTCAGTTTAGAAATAGCTACTTCGCAAAAACAATTTTCCTTTTTCAATCTTCTTTCAAATACATCACCAAAGAGATTATAAGCATGAGAAATATTTCCGCCGATAACTAAAATTTCAGCCTTGAATACTTTAAGCCATGGAGCAAGGAAAATACCAGCGTTATCTCCAAAATCTGTAAAGAGATCTGCAACTACTTTATCAGTTGCTGCCATGGAGGCAAGCTCTTTTACTCCACTTAGTTCTTTACCGGTGAGCTTTTTATATCTTGACAGTAATCCACGCGTTGAAAAATAATCATCGGCAATTCCATCCTTATAAGGAAGGTGATAAATACATCCTAATTTAGGTACTTCGGGTCCATCAACAATAGGGATACGATTACTTATAAATGCTGAACCAAAACCAGTGCCAAATGTGATTGAGAGCGAACGGTTGAACTTTGAGGCACTTCCTGCCCAGGCTTCTCCTACAGCAAAAGCTGAAGCATCATTCATGAACCTGATCAGAAAACCATCGTGAAGACCCAGATTGTCTGCGATGGCATCAGTGACATTTACTCCATAGAGATTCTCATATTTTGCCACACCGCGGATATAACTAATACCCTTAACATAATCGAATGGTCCCGGCATTGCAAAACCAATTCCTTTGACATTTTCGAGAGGAACTTTCGCTAAAGAGGCTGATAATGCCTGGGCCCAGGTACCAATTATCTCGCTAGACTGAGCCTGATTATCAACCGATTTTTCTGTCAAAGTATCCCTGATGATCTTACCCGATACCAGATCTATAGCCGCACAACTGATATGACTTCCACCGATATCAGTACCTATTGCTATGTTTTTATTCATGTAAAAAGTTAATAAGTAACCTTGTAAGAACTATTATTAAAACTGCCGTTGAAAATATCTAATTTTGTCATTAATGCAAAATAAAATCCAAGGAATAAAGAATTTTTCAGTGTATATTTTAAAATCCTCTTTAAGCCGTCAATGAAATTATGACTTATTTTATGAAAATATTGCTATTTAAGTTTTAAATTCGAATGACAATAAAAAATCCACAACAATGCAAAAAGTAACAAAAGAGGATGCGCTTCTCTATCATAGCAGAGGACGTCACGGTAAAATTGAAGTAATACCAACTAAACCCTATTGTACCCAATTCGATCTTAGCCTTGCGTATACTCCGGGGGTTGCATATCCATGTCTTGAAATAGCAAAGACACCTGAAGATGTTTACAATTATACCGCTAAGGGCAATCTGGTAGCTGTTATATCAAACGGTACCGCAGTACTCGGGCTTGGTGACATAGGTGCCATGGCGGGTAAGCCCGTAATGGAGGGTAAAGGACTCCTGTTCAAAGTATTTGCCGATGTTGATGTATTTGATATTGAGGTCGATGAAAAAGATCCTGCAAAATTAATTGAGTTTTGCAGACAAATTGCTCCGACATTCGGGGGAATAAACCTTGAAGATATTAAGTCTCCTGAATGCTTCGAGGTGGAAACAGCACTAAAAAAGATGCTTGATATTCCTGTATTTCATGATGATCAGCACGGAACTGCTATTATCTCTGCAGCAGGCTTGCTGAATTCTCTGGAAATAACAGGCAGAAGGATTGAGGATCTGAAGATGGTTGTTTGCGGTGCCGGTGCAGCTGCAATTTCATGTTCCAGATTATATGTTTCTCTTGGAGTAAGGAGGGAAAATATTGTGATGTGCGACTCGAAAGGTGTCATAAATAAAAAAAGAAAAGACCTGAACATATATAAACAGGAATTTATTACAAACAGGGATGTTGACAATCTGGAACAGGCACTGAAAGGTGCGGATCTTTTTCTAGGTCTGTCAACTGCCTGTATAATGACTAAAGAGATGCTTGGATCGATGGCGAAAAACCCTATCATTTTTGCAATGGCCAATCCAAATCCTGAAATCTCTTACGAAGATGCTATGTCAACCAGGGATGATATGATCTTTGCGACCGGAAGATCAGACTATCCCAATCAGATTAATAACGTTCTGGGGTTTCCATTCATTTTCCGGGGAGCATTGGATGTCAGAGCCTCTACAATTAATGAAGAGATGAAACTCGCTGCTTCGAAAGCTCTTGCTTTCCTTGCAAAAGAGCCAGTACCTGATTCAGTATTAAAAGCCTATAATATTGAAATGCTAACCTTTGGAAAGGAATATATTATTCCAAAACCTGTTGATCCCCGATTAATATCCTGCGTAGCTCCGGCAGTAGCAAAAGCAGCTATGGATACTGGTGTAGCTAAATACCCTATAACTGATTGGGGTGCATATAAGAAAAGTCTCGACAAAAGAATAGGTGAGCACATTAGAAAAATAGGGAATTGCACCGAAGTATGATTTTGACATTGACATACCATTGCATGTCAGTGTTATATTGCTTAAATAATTAAATTTAGCCCTTTCCTGCCTGATATTTGCCTGCTGACTTTCTTTTCGTACATAGAAAGAATCGTGTCCGAAATATCCTGAATTGAAAAAGAGCTCCTGTTAATAGTGGCATCAAACAGGTAGTCAATATTCAGTGGTTTTTTGTCAAGAAAGGCATGTATCAGGTTAAATCTTTTTTCATCGGTATCTATCACATATTTTTCCGCTGTTTCAATATTCATCTCTTTCTTTTTCATCACATTTTCAACTCTCCAGTAAAAGGGAGCGATAAGCCTGATATGAAGTGAATCGACTATTTCATGAGCTATGGAAACACCACCTCTTCCAACAAGTATAATGAATCCCTCTTTACACATAGACAACACAACATCCTTAATAGCTTTTTTAACCCTCAGATCGCTGACAAAGCCACCAGAAAAAGCCATTATCATCTCTGAAATATTTGATAATTCAATGCCCTTGTAGAAATTTTCAACACGCTGAGTATCAGTATTCAGCTCTTTTGCAATAGCATAGATAATATCTTTGTCCACCCATTTCCATTTTGCAGTACCAAATTTATGGTTGAGGTCGTCTGCCAGAATTGCAGCTACCTGCCTTGCGTCACAACCTGTTAATCGCGAAATGGTAATAACCGGACCATCATCAACAGGAGCCTTTTTAAGTATTGACTCTCTGTACCGACCATCAAAATAATCAAAAAACTTTTCCATCTCACTTGTCTCCTTTAATGGGTCTTTGTTGAATATGTTGGAATACAGAGTGTATAAAGGTTTGTATTTTAGCAACTTATCCCGTATAGGTGACGGATGAGACCCGTCGGAACTCAGCCCAGTTCCTTCTCAATTATTCCCCATAAAATTTACGAAAAATAAACGAATCGATAAAATCTTTTTATATCGCTATCCTATTTACCCATATATTAAATAAATTTGTCTGCCAATCCTTCATTAGCCATTCAGAATGGTCTGATTTTTGAGGAAAAATGGTTTATCAAACTATTAATGAAAACTTTTCAGATAAATATACTCTGTATTCTGGCTACAGCTCTGTTTTATACAGGTTGTAAAAAAGCTGTTGTTATCAGTGAAAAACAGGATATACTTTTTCAGGTTGATTATGTGAATTACGCATGGGGTTATCAGCACATTGGATTCATTATCGATAACGAAGGAAAGGTTCTGACTTATAAAAACCCACAGAGCTGGAATTTCCCTGATAAGGATTTTAATATTACCGAGAATGAGGTCCGTGAAAACATCAAAATTTGTCTCAATTCAGGCAAAAAAATCCCGGCTGAAGAGTTAAAGAAATATGCCAATTACATAAAAAACATTTCCTTAAGTAAAGTTACTGCTTTAAAAAATGTTGCAGCCGATGCCGGTTCAATGGAGTATATCTGCTATCAATTACAGGAGAAGTCCGGAACCTATAAGGGTTATATTATAAAAAAGGAAGGCGATTTTACGTGCGAAAACCTGAATTTCTTTTCAAAGAAGGTTACAACATGGTTGAAAAGCATTAATGACTCCGTGGGAAAAAAATAAAATATCTTTCATTCATCTTGAAATTTTCAACTTTTGAGGAAATCGTAATCACAATTAAACTTTGAATTTTCTGAAAATTTTATTATATCTTTACTTCATTCAAAACATTCATCTCGCTAACAATTTTAATCTATCAATCATGGTCACAATCGTTTTTTCCCGACCTGAACTATTCTGGTTCATTCTGGGTCTGGGCTTGTTTCTTCTCGAATTAGTCCTGCCTGGTTTAATTATTTTCTTCTTCGGTCTTGGCGCCTGGGTCACAGCCCTGGTTTGCCTGATTTTCAATCCTGGAGTCAACCTGCAAATAATAATTTTTGCTGTAACCTCAACTCTCCTGCTTCTGGCACTAAGAAAAGTTATTCAGAAAAAATTCTTAAATAGTAAAAGAACCCGTTCTGACGATGTTGAAGACGAGTTTACAGGAAAAGAGGCACTCGCTACTGCCGATTTTGGTGGCATGAAACATGGAAAAGTCGAGTTTAAAGGAACAACCTGGACAGCCGAATCCGAATCAGAAATCAAAGAAGGACAAAGAGTTATCATCATTGAAAAAAATAGTTTTAAATTAATAGTTGAACCAAAAAAAAATAACTAAAATGGAAGGATCAAGCACTACTTTTATTCTTAT
>Ga0302271_10004326_pt1 | contig 11420 bp, 3 predicted proteins | sample III_Bog_N1_1_FD_198767 | JGI IMG/M metagenome (GOLD analysis project Ga0302271, IMG submission 198767) | Peat permafrost microbial communities from Stordalen Mire near Abisko, Sweden - III_Bog_N1_1 | ecosystem: Environmental > Terrestrial > Soil > Wetlands > Peat | place: Sweden: Abisko... | reverse complement strand
AATCTTTCTCCCTTTCGATAATTTCTTTGGGGGTTAAGAGTTTATCTTTCTTGAATCGCTAAAAGAATTCTCTGTAAAGCTCAAGCGAATCCGACACAAGCTGTCTGATTTGAGTCGACTCTACAGTAGAATTACCAGAGAATGTTGAAAATAATAAATAGATGAAAAAAACAATCAAAATTATTGGGAAAACTGCTGCAAAAAATATCTACAATGTGTATCTTATTTACATAAACCTTAGTTATTAATATATTACTATGATTATTTCTATTATAAAATGTATGAATTATCTGTGGAAAATTATCTCAAAACCTAGCTCGAACAATGAAATGCCCTTTTGTATCATTCTGCCTTATCGAGTTGATTTTACTATGATTCCTCCGATGATTCTGATTTCTATGCACATACGGTTTTTAGCAAAGTAATCAAGTCTAGATGTTCTTAAAAAAACTGAACTTTGCTACACGCCAGCCATTCAAATGCATCAAAAGTCAAGTAGTACTCCAGCGCTTTGGAGTATTTCTCATGATTGAGGATCTTCAGCAGATCATTATTACTGAAGGTGATGTTTTTAAAGTATTTCCTGACAAGTTTTAGCGCATAAGGGTATGGTTTTTCCATGATGAAATCAGCAAGGATTTCTTGATTGTTGATATTGATTAGGAAGTTGAAGAATGATTTCAGGAGATTCTTTAGAGCATTCTTATTTTTCACAGTAGGTATGCTGTCCACCGAATGGGAATAGTTCTCCTCGGAATCTTAAGCAGATACGGAAGAGAAGGACATTTTGAAGAAAGGATTCGAAGGGAGAGAGGAATATTAGCTAAAGTGAAGGATAGTGAGATAGTGATAGTGGTGATGCTGGTGACGATGATAAATTGCTTAACCTAGCAGAAATACGAGATTAGAGAAAATTTTGAAAGAGAAAGAATATATTTCTACTTTGTAATTGATGATCCGTCAGTTTTATGGTAATATTGAGTTCTTCTTAAAGGAAAAAACCAATGTAAAGATATCATTATTGGAAGGCAAAAATTTACCAAAACGATACAACAAATCCTAGAAATAGTAAGTCCAATTAGTTATTCATGAAAACAATTTGGTGATAAACAATATTACTGTGTTTAGTTAGATGAAGACTCTGGTAAATTTTATTCTAATAAAATCATAATCTCCTATCAATTCTAGGAAGTTACTCAACCAAGAAGGAATATTTTTAGTGCTTTTGAAAAACAGATTCAAAAAATATCAAAGAGTTAGATTGATGATTACAAGTCTAAAAATTAAGGGAAAATAACTAAGGAATTCTTTTTTACCACTTGGTTTTCGTTTTCTTCTCTTTGTATTATGCAGGGTGGTGGTCAAGTTCAAATTCAAAAGTTAAATTCAGAAGGTTATTTGAAGTTTATAAATTAAAGGGCAATATGGTGATTGAATTTAAAAAATGGATTTATTTGTGTTGATAGCTCCACGCATTGTTTATTTTCTTGTTTTTGCTTGTTGTTGAAGAAATAGACAACTTGGAGGATGAGTAGAGTGAGGAAAAGGAGGATTTATTTATATTTTTGGGAGGATAGTTGCTGTGAAAGTAATAATTTGATTGATAGTTTTTGCTTGCAAAATCATCTGATTGAATAATAAAACCCAAACAATCAACTTGAATTTAATAGATCTGCATTGGAAATATTGGTAAGATTTTGACAAATGAGCAAGAACGAAGAAAAACAAGACCACGGCATTGAGCTAGTTGACTCCAGTGAAGAAGCTGATAAGCGAAAAGCGATTATGCAAGCTAAGAAAGCACTTGATGCTAAGTACAAAGCATTGAAATTCGAAGATAAGATAAAAACTTGGCGATTCTGGAAATACATTGTTATTGTATTCCTGTGGCTAGTATCTCTGAAGGTTATTGAGAAGCACACAGGATTTGGATCAGTTTTTTTAGCTGCGAGTATTTTCGCAGTTGTTCTCATGAACTTAGAAAAAGGAGACAGAAAACCTGGAGAACTTAGTGCGTATAGTATTTTTAACGAAGGAGCGAAACGAATCATTGGAGATAATCCTGATGGTTTGCTTGCTTCATTTGGGATAAGAAGTAATAGTAATAGTAATGAAGAAACCAAGGATGAATAGGAAGAGATATAAAGATAAGTGCAACTCCCGAAAGATACTAAAGAATGGATGAAATAAGTCTCTAAAATGGGGAACAAACCATGCTATTGTGGATCACTGAAAAAATACAAGAAATGCTGCTACTGGAGGGAATTAAGACATCTTGAAGATAAGAAAAATACAGATAATTCAAGAAAAAGATAAGCAGAATAAGAATATTTTGAGCTTGAAGATGAGGATTGAAGTGGGATCGATACTCAATAAGATTGAGAATGAACAAAAGTATGGAGTCATTTCTTGTTTTTGTTTGTTTTGGTAATGAAATGGGCAAATACCAAAGAAGTAGACTCTATTAAGAAAATTATTTAAAAAAGATATTGGGAAAAGGGAAAAAGGGGGAGGAGAAAAGATGATCATCTAAGATGGAGTGTTATTATTATAAATGAGGGAATTATCATAACCTTAAAACCATAACAATAACAATAATTTTGGAATGTTTCTTTTCTTTTTTTTTCATAAAAAATACCATTTCAATATTGAAATCATTTGAGAATAATTTAGCAGAAAGAACTATTTATATTCTCCAATCATAATTATTTTCATTTCTAGATGCTTTTTGGATTTAATTTAGTATGTTCACAACAGTATATTGTTTCGTAGTTACGTGAATTCAAACTAAAAATATAAATTCTTAAAAACATTTTGAATACACTTTTTACCACAAATTATTTTCTTCGGCTGCAAATTATTTAACTTGAATTATCGGTTTTAAGCATTGATTTCAAATCAAAGAAGGAATTATAATTTGTCTCTTTTTGAACATAGGGATTAATTCTTTGAATGATCTAGAACAGAAACAACTCCAACTTCAAGCCAGCTTTAATCTCCAAAAATTGTTAGTAATTATGTTTTCAATTGAAAGTTAAAGAAAGAATGCTAAGAGTGCGATTAAGTAATTAATTAATCCCCTCTCTCTTTACCCAAACAGAAGATAAAACGAAATAATCAACTAAAAACAAATAATTAGGTAGAGAGCTTTGAAATCTAAGAATTAATAAAAAGAAATCTTCTCTAAAGGCGCTCTTGGCTTCATTGGTGATTTCTAACTTAGACTGAGCGAAGATCATGATACCTTCAACTATCATTAATGCAAACGTTCAATAACCCGAAGAAATAGCTTGTATAGAAGAAGAAAATCATATTTAAAATCAGGAATTCGATAACTAATGCAGTGTAAACTATCGAAAGAATTCATAATCTTTCTTCTATCAGCAATAGCATCTTCATCCTTAGTTCGAAGCGGATACTATTATGCAACTAGATCAGCTGAATAGCTCTCAGTTTCAAAGTGGTACAGAAACAAATAGCACCGAGAATTTCCCCAGAGATCCATCATATTCAGACTTTAGATTTGAAAACAATGATCTTTAGGTTAAAAATTAAGAAAAATAATGGTTCTTCAATGAAGGTAATAATCCACTGGACAGACTTCCAAACACTTAGATATCCTTTAGACAGAATGGTGAAGGAGTTAGAGGATAACATGACTAATATCCTTATTATTGCAATAACAATAGTAATAATAGGACCTTTCTTCCTTCTTCTTCTTCTTCTTTAGGTGCGCATAATTAAAACTAAATAGTTTACTTAGGAGATGCTGGGAGTGGGTAATAATCGATACATAATCGATCCTAGAATTAAACAATCTAAACTATTGATCAGCCTTCCAATTTTCTCCAAAAGAGTGCATCATAGGGTATTATTACCCCCATAAATAATTCGTAAGGGTTCTCAGATTCTTCAACTGATCAATAGCATCTTCAGACTCTCTCTTAAGTCTGCAATGTTGAAGCCAATCTATTCATTGAATAATAATAATAATAATAATAATATCCTTTAGAAGAAAGTAAGTACTAATTGCAGAAGGAGCAGTTTGTTTTGTAAAATTAGTCCATTGTTAAGAATAATAATCATGTATGGTAAAAATCTAATAACTTTCAGTGGATTCAATCTACAGAGTAAATGTATCCAAGATAAATCCTTGAGTTACCATACCAAAATTGTGGACAAGAAACATTAGAAATGGAATAGTTTGAGCTTGAAAGTAATGAAAGAAATCATCAAAAACCAAAAGTTAAAATTTAGAAAACGCTGAAGAAATAGCAAAACCAGCAGAACCTGGAAGTGTAACTTGCTCCTAAGTTAAAGAGAAAGTACAAGACAAAAAAGCAAACCCCAGAGATTCCCGTTGCCAGATGTGGGGTACTTGCAATAAATAGCTCAGCACCTATTCTACTTCCAAACCTAACCTTCCAGCCAATCGACAATAAAAAATTTAATTTGTTTGGCGACTGTATTTTAGACTTAGAATTGCTTTAAGAAGACTCCGTGAATTATAAGTAACTAGTCGCCTAACTATTCGATGACTCCAAGTAAGTCACGCACATCTAAAAAGTGAACAACGGTGATTTCCTCGAAATAACTTTGAACACTCTATCAAAACCACTCCAAGAATATTCCTTTTTATTTGACATCATCAAATCTGTATCTTCCTAGGAAGCTCACTAATGGTTTAGAATTCTCAGCCTATTCTAAAAGAAATCTTCCAAGCAAACAGAATTCATCCAAAACATGATGAGATAGCCCTCCACTCAATTAAATCAACTCAAAAATCTCTTCGCCATGAGAACTCAAAGTTCGATCCTGAAAGCCTAAGAACTCATTAAATAATTACCCAGAAACAAATATGCTAAATACTGCTAATACCACTTCGACTATGAATCCCAATCTGTTGTGCTCAAACATATTGGGTATTCTCGAAAAATGCTAGATTTACTTGGCATGAACATGCAGGAAGCACCGAGTGTGTTCCTCAGGAAAGGTTTACTGGATATGTATTAGCAGAAAGAAAAAACTTACATACTTTTACTATGTGCAATTTAACTCGTTGATCATCCTAAAAACGACATAATAGACTAGATCTCAGGGGAGACATTTATCCACACGTTAGATCTGATAAAGCTCTAAGCCAGTATAAATGTGAGACTATTGAACCTCACAAATGTCTTCGATAAATAGCATAATTTGAATTTCCCATTTTGTGATGATTTTCTAGCTGAAATGATCTATGAAATCGATCCAAAGAATCTCCAGAAATTCGATGAGACTAGATAACAAAGGAATGTGTTCGGTAACTTCTCCACGGAGGACATCATCAGTGGAGAGTTAGAAGAACTCATCGATCTGAGGTAGTTCTTGTAGAAGTACTATTCGAATTCAGTTTTTTAAATTAATAATAAGCAGGAGAAAGGGTAAAAATAATAACAATAGATATCGGAGGTGCTCGAAATAAAAACTGGAGATTCATTAGTAAGATCATGTGGAACGTAAATCACAAAAGCGAATCTCATCACATTTATGGATCCTGTTTATTTAGATTTCATACCAAATTAATGATGGGTTAATGTTTCTAGAAAATAGAGAATACCTTTATTTCATTTTTTCTCAAAACAGTTCCTTTCCAGTATTCTTCAATGATTTCGTTCCCTTTGCATATCACCTTGATTTCCAACCAAGTTTGTCTTTGTAATTTCTTAAATAAAGTGTAATAAAACCCTACAAAGAGACATTCATAAAATCCAATCCTTAATTTGATTACTTATTAATTACTCCCATAGATTAACAAAAAATATCAATATTTTCCTTAACAGCATGGAGCTTATGCAAACAGAAGTTAATAATAATAGAATATTAACAGAAATAACATAGACTAATACATGAAAAGATTGGGGTATTTTCATTGATAATTTCTTCTGTTCTTCTCTTCCTTCTTTACCTTGTTTCTGTTGTCTCACTCTTCTTCTTCTTCCTCTTCAGAAAATATTACATGTTTTCTAGCACCAATGTGTGTTTTGATTGTTTCTTTGAGGGACAATAACTTTCTTTGGTTTCATTCTTCTCACTAAATCTTAGAAAATCGTAAGTGCAATTTTATCATCCTTTTTCAAAGAAATCTCATAAAAAGGTATGCGGTATTTATCAGCGACTGCTTTGCCGTCTTCGAACGATACTTCTCTGTAGCTCTCTAAGTCAGATTTGTTCCCAACGATCACAGCATTGTAAACATCTTTTTTTATTAATCTAACTTTTTAGATGTACTTTTCTTCTAATTCCTAGAGTGAATGCTAACTTGTGATTTAGTATAAGAATACAATTCCATTTGCTTTCCTGACGAATTCATCGATGACTGAGTCATAAAACACCTCCTAGCCAGCTGTATCCTGAACCTCTAATCAAACAAAAGCAAAAGAGAAATGAAAAATCAATCAGCAGGGTTCAAAAATGGCTAATGACTTTAATTCTCTCTCTTAGCAGTCAAAACAAAAAAAATCCAAATTCTTTTATGTATCCTCTACCAATATTCTCTTCTTTATCATCGACTGCAAGCTTGAATTTATGCACATCATAGAGAGTTGGATCATACTACTCGATGAACTTCCCCTCTTTGACTCTGACTGTCATGGTAGTTTTGCCAGCACTGCCTTCCCCTAGCAACACAATGTTCATGGAATCTTCAGTCTTGTTCTATGATTCTAACACAGATGACCTGTAGTGACCCATCTCTCGCATCATTCTCCTTTTGATAGCCTTAGCAAAATTACTTTTTAAGGGGGGGTTCTGATTGTTTAAGTGTGTTTTTAGTCTTATGCGCTGATGTGTTTGTTTGTTTGTTGGTTGGTTAATGAGTGTTTTAAATGATTAAAAATCCACACGCAGATCACACAAACAAATATCTTAATCTCCTTCTTATTAATTTGTACAAAACACTTAAATCAATCCAAAACTCTGCCAAAATTGTGATTTGCCTTATTTATTGAAAAGAAAAGAAAAAAATATCTTTTCCCAATACAATTTTTGAATATGATGTCTCTTATTCTTTTACTTTCAAGGTTAACCCAAACGAGTGGCTCAGATTTGAAGGATAACTCCACCCGCCCAAGGTTAAAAGCAATACACAATGATCTACTAAATTAACCTGGAAATAGTATTATTTAAATTATTATTTTTTATCCTAAAAATGCTGCTCATAAACGAAATGATATTTCTGGATATTGATTGAATAGGGTGATTGCATAGATTACCAATGGACTTAATCCTTCTTGTGTTGGTTGTCTTAAGAACATTCAACTGACTTTATATGAAGGTTAAACTTTGAAATAGACTAAAAATGGATTTAACTTTGGTGCAGCCTTGCATTGAATGCTCCGCTCCTTATTGAGAGCGATCGAGAGAGAGATTTTTATAGATTTGATTAAAAAAAATTGTTTATTAAATTCGTAAGATATTTATGTGCAAATACTAACTAATATAATTATAACTTGAAGTAAGTCACTAAGGCTTATTATTGAAACTCCTCACAATGGATAAGATAAATATGTTGTGGATATTCTTATCCTTGATCCTGATTGTGTTTGTTTTTCCACAAATCAACCAAAAATATTCCTGCCTGATTGCAAGAATACACTACTGGGAAATTGCTCCTTTTTAAGTGGAGAATTAGATTCATATCTATCATTATTTTCCATTGTTTTCTTCACTAAACTGCTGTTGTTGCTATTGAAGAACTAATTCCTACTGCTGCTCATGGATTACGCTGGTCCGATGAGGGAAGGTAAGCTATTTCTAGGGGATTCAAGTTGATAACGTATTTTAGGATTAGAGAACATCTTGACAGTATCAGGAGTTGTGATCATATTCTAATAGCCTAGACTCTAGCTTACCATTGAGAGTTGTCTCTTTCTTCGATGGTCTACAGCCATGCCTGGAACCGATGAGCTAGCACCATTCTTCAGAATTGATTAAAAGAAAGGGGAGGTTAATTGATTTTTTAAGAAAATAAGAAGGATAATTTGAATGTAATTACTTCAAAGATCTGCTTATTTAATATGAGTTCTCTTGAGTCCATGACATCACTTTTCCCAAGAGGTTTACTGAGAATCTAAGCCAAAAAGCAAGTCAACAAAGGAATTAGTTTTGAATATAAGTTTGATTTATTTAATTTATCCTTGTTTACTTAACTCATGAGTTCATTATTATATTCCTTGTTAAGTTATTGCTGCAACTGTTTGCGTTACTGTTACCAAGACTCGACTTCTTTATCCTAATCAACAGCCACAAATGGCAGGCAAATGATAGGTATTAATTACATTTCTTGCATTCTTAATTTTGAATCTCTTACTTTCTCTTGGAGGAACTCATGATACTTCAATTTATCTCTTTATGAAGCATTCTCGTTCTCTTGTTTCAAGGCAATTTATGACTTCAGCGTCGAAAGCACATAATTCTTCGTCTGATCAAAAAATAACCATCATTTAATCATAACTTTGGTCGAATACCTCCCCTCCTCCCCAATCTCTGCTAATCCTTTTCATAATATCCCTACTTAATTTTTATTAATTTGCTCAATCCTTCGATTTTCTTCCTCAACTTTGTTATGTTTTTCATTGTACTCCTTGACGAACACTCTTTCTAAGCTCCTTCTGTCTTCAAGTTATCTTAGATGATTCTCTAAGAACACACCTTGCACTGGGTTGCTGGATGAGTTTATTATGTATTTCTAATTGTAGTTCTCTTTCAGCTATTTGTTTTGTTTTTTATTTCACAAAAAACAATTTAAAATTGAAGAAATTCTTAAGATTCATTTGTTGTACCGTTTCCCTTTTGGATTATTATTACTTGAGCTCATTAACTTCAAGTTCTTCTAAAGCTTTGTCTCTTGCTACAGCTCGCTCAGCTTGGATTCTCTTTATCTAAAATAATTGGTAATAAAAATAACAGAATTAGTTTAAGAGTTTAGAATAAAAACAATTTAGACTGGGTGACAAAAAATCAGCTGTAATTTAGGGGTTATATTGTAAATTAACTTGCTATTATGCTGAGTTCGCGTTAATGAGCTCATTTTTTATGTAATTCTTTTCGTCTCGCTTGTGTTCTTGGTAGTTCATTTAGGAAACCTATGCATCGAGGATTCGTTTTTCTGCTTCTACTCGCGCCTTCTCTTTTTCCTTAACCTAGGTTGGGAATAACAGGAATATTAGTTTTTAATGGATTTCTTGAGTTATTTGTTACATCGTTTTCTTTTCGTTTCTCGAGTATTTTATTGTTAAATTCAATGCAATCCTGACTGAACTATCCTACGGCTTGCTTCCTTACTTGATGGAATAAAGAGATTTACTGTTCTCAAAAAGAATAAAATCACACAAAAATTGATGAACAACAAATTCTGTTTCTGTTTTGTTTTTATTGTTGAGAATCCATACTAAAAAGCAACTTATCCCTCTCCACTAAGTATTTTTCTTACTTTCTCATGAAGTGGCAGTGGAGTATTTAACTACTGGATTCTATCAAGTTCTTACTCTCTCTGCTGGTACTGCTTCTATTACTCAATTTGCTATTTCAAGTCCTGTCTAAATTTATCTTTAATTTCATCTTGCATTTTCTTCTCTTCATCAGCGACTTAGTTTTATTTTTTTCTCTGTATTTCCACTAAATATGCCCATTAATTCTTCTGCGGAGCTATTCAGATCGAGATGATAACAAAGAAATATCTAACAAACTATTACACCATCAATAATAATATTATTTTCCTACAATCAGGTGATCTTCTCAGCGGAGATTCTCTATGTGATAACGATAAGGAATGTGACATTCTGTTAAGTATATTCTACGACAATGACTCCAGTAATAGCAATGATGACACTCTCTTCTCTGCTAATCTTATTCGTTGATTTTTTTCAGTCTTTATCTTAATATCCTTGTTCACTTTTCTGAATTCACCCAATCGAAATTATAAAATATAAATTCATGTAATCACAATCATCCATTCCTCACTAGTATGCAATCCTTAACCAAGCGATTATCAAAGCTAGTGTTTTATTCTGTCACCACCCATTACACTTGGTGGGGAGTTGGATTCTTCTTTTCTGAAAATCTCTTCCCCCCATAATAACCAATCGTTTTTTGTTATTTTTTCTTAAGATTTTTCGAATCTAAAAACAGCAGCACAACTGGCATGAATCCACAGAGAATAAATAATCTATTCACTTTATCTTCCTATTTTAATCTTCATGTTATTTGAATATTCATAACACTTACATATTAATATATTCCTCATTCCGTAAAACAATTAAACATTCTAAATTTATCATTTGTTCCTCTCAATTGCCTTCCTCCCTTCATTTTTCTTCAACAATATTGTAATATTCCAAGAAATGTTCAAAGTGAGCTGCACTCAGCACCATAAACTCCTCATCACTGAATTGCTTAGCCTTCTCCCTTGATTTCTCTCTCATCAATATTCTCTCCTGAGGAGACCTTCAAAAAAATTATAAAAAGACAAATTATCCCCACTAAACCATCACATAATGATCAAGCAATCACATGCAATCTTAAATGATTCTTACATCTAAATAGCCTTGATCAACGCTTCGACATATTCATCTTCATTTTCACATAGAAATCCGAATTCACTGGTTTAAATGATATCCTTCAAAGGACCTGCACTTTTATGAGCTATTGTGATCATCCCTGCAGCCTGAATTTCCCCAAAAACCAAAAATCCATCAATAATATATTCTCAAACTCACTCTTTCTCTAATCTTTTTTCTCATTTATCCAGCATCTTACCATCATTTCCACAACTGCTATCCCGAAATGTTCATCTTTCATCGTATGAATACCAATTGTGCTTTCTTCAAAATGTTTAATTAGCTCTTAAAATGATGGATTCTTAATGAATTAGATAGAATCCTCTAGCTTCCTTTCAGTGACTTCTCTCTAGAGTCCTTTCAGCAAAGCCTCATCATCAGCATTCCTCACTGAACCAACGATTTTCTTAACAAAACACACCAAAAAATATCTCCAATAATTATCCAATTCACGTGTAGACTCTTTGTACAAACGACAGGTGTGCATTCTCTTGATCACTGAGTCTTGCAGCTGCTCTTTCGAAGATTCTGATTTGCATGGGATGGTCCTTCTCCGGACGGAATTGCGCAAACGACATAATTTAAACCCTCTACCGCTTGTTAGGGCCATCTTTCTCCAACTCCAATAGCGAACTCACATTGCAAGGAGGGTATCTTTTAAGGCAAATAACACAAAACCAAAAATCAGGCCAATTTAGGGAAAAAACCTGAAAATATTACAGTAAAATCGATTCTGTGATGGTTTTCTCTTTCCTGCATGGCTTCCACAGAGCTTTAATATGCTGATTCGTCCATGTGGAATTCGTGAATGTCATGTCTGAG
>Ga0302271_10004325_pt1 | contig 11420 bp, 13 predicted proteins | sample III_Bog_N1_1_FD_198767 | JGI IMG/M metagenome (GOLD analysis project Ga0302271, IMG submission 198767) | Peat permafrost microbial communities from Stordalen Mire near Abisko, Sweden - III_Bog_N1_1 | ecosystem: Environmental > Terrestrial > Soil > Wetlands > Peat | place: Sweden: Abisko... | reverse complement strand
CCTTTTTGACCATTTCCCTGGCCATTCATGCGGTATTGTTTGCCCTTTTCCATAGCAGAGGTTACAATCTGATCATAATCGGCCTGGCTGATAAAAACCGGTGAATACATAACTCCGAGGGTCGTTAGCTGGAGATTAAATGCCCTGAGATGATTTCTTGATCCTTTGAGCAAGTTGTCGAATACCATAATGATATTTTCATTTGTGGTACCGCTGAGCGCAGCATTAAGATCTTTTATATCCATTTCTTCAATTAATGCACCCGTTTTGTAAGCCGCCTCAATTGACAAGGTGGCATTGGCAATCAATTCATTATACAGTTTCTGAACCTCGGTATCGGTAAATACACCGGCTTCACCCAGTGAAGTGTCGGTTGCATCGTAGTTTGTCAGAAGCAGGACGATCGCATTCAGGTGATTACTCTCTGCTGCTGTTATGTTTGAAAAAATCTGACTTCCCCATTTCTGATAAAGAACCGAATAAACATCACGTGCCAGTTTTTCCTCGTCTTTCATTTTTAATAAGAAAGCTAATTCACTTTCAGATAATGCGGATGTTTCTACAAATGCAGATTTCACATTGGCCGCAATCACTGAGGTTGTACCATCACCGGAAACATTTAGAAGACTTGCATACTGCGCATTATTAGTGCCATTCATGTCTTTTTGACAAGAAATAATTCCCAACGAAGCAGCTATAAAACTGCCTAAAACGATTGTTCTTACGATTGTTTTCATTCTTTTTTTGTTTTAATTATTGTAAAATTGAACATGGGTTTTGTATTCAGCGATTTAGAAATTATCTAAATTGCTGTTATTTAATGCTATAAAAAACTATTGATTTTATAAATCTGTACTTGAAATGTACACTAAAAAGTACGTAAAACTATTTCTTTATACAGGCTTCGTAAATGTCGCAGATCCCGTTTTTATTGGCATCAACGAAGTTCCTGCCTTGCCCTTTCCCCTGTCCTTTGCCACTGCCATCACATTTGCCATTTCCTTGATTGCCTGTCGCATTACCATTTTGGTTGTTGTCACAAACGCCATCGTTATTTTTATCCACAAATGCTGCACCTTTACCTGTTCCATTACACCGGCCACAACACTGACCATTGCGCTGACCATTTCCCTGACGTTGCTTTGCAACGGGATCTTGTCCATTAGCGAATACAGTTACTGCCATTAAGGCTAATCCTGTTAAAAAAAGTTTTGTTTTCATGTCTCTAAAATTTTAAATAATTAATAGTCAATCAATTATTAAACCGTCTGCCTTGTTGCCTTCCTCGTGGTCCGCCACTGCCTGGGCTTCCAAGCTGCGAATCGTTTGTAAACATTTCGCCAAAAATTTGTTCGAGTTTTCTTTGCTGATCCGGGCTGCAAATGCCTTTGATTTCCAAATAATACCTGTAAGTAATCTTCTTCAGGTCACTATGCAGTTGACCGATTGAATCGGATAGAGCATTTAACCTTGTGGTATCACTGTTTACTGCAGACATTTCAACCAGCATTTGTTTCCGTTTTTCGGCTAATTCAATTGTAATATACCTTGCTTTTGGCCTGAAAACAGGATTCATTTCCCTGAATATATCCATTTGTTCACTATTCAGGTTTAACTGGTCGCGAAAATAGCGCCCACTAAATTTCTCTGAATCAGTTTCTAATTGTTTCGGATCTGATGTGGAAACGGTTTCAGTCTTATCCGATTGATACTTGTGATACAAAATGGTCACGAGCGTCGAGATATTCATAACTGCAAGTATGACAATTGCCCAAATCATCAGCGAATATTTATTTTCTGTTTTCATCTTTTAAAAATTATAATTGAGAAAACAGGTCTACTGATTCAAGAGCCGCATCGTTCATGTAAGTCATTTCAACAGGCAGTTTATTGATTGATTGTGTTGGTAAATAAATATTACCAACCAAAACTCCAATAAATATAGCTGCAGCAATCGAAACGCTTATCAATGCTGGTTTTAATATGCTCTGATAAGCAGGGATACGTTGGTAACTTTCGCGATTTTGCTCCAGTTCTTCGATACCTGCCATAATCCGTGTCACAAGAAATGGGTTCGATTTCATTTCCTTTTCTGCGTCCATTACCTTGTTCGCAAGACTTACCAGTTGAAAACTTTCAGCACACGCCTTGCATTCTCCCAGGTGGGTTTCGACCTGTATCCGGATACCTTCGGGCAATTTGCCCTCCTGGTACGCATCTAACTCTTTTTGGCATAATTGACAGTTCATTTTAATTGACTTTAATGGTTAGAAACAAAACTTCTATTTTTCCTACTGTTATTTTTTACTTTTTTTATTCAGCGATGATAATTTCTCACGAAGATTTGCTTTTGCCCTTTGTATCAGGGCTTCAACTGCACCTTCAGTTGTATTCATAATCTCCGCAATCTCTTTTTGGGGTAAATCATCGTATTTACTAAGCACAATTGCTGTGCGCTGGTTTTCGGGCAGACTGTTTAGCGCTTTCTGTACCCATTCCTTATGTTCATTCAAAATTAAAATATTCTCAGGATTCTCATTATCAGAAATTGAAATGGAATGTTCTTTACTTTTTTCGCCTCCAAACGCTGTTTCAAGTCGCTGCAGAAACTGGTTCTTTGATGACTTTCGTATTTTGTTAAGTGAAGCATTTACGGCAATCCTGTAAATCCATGTCGAGAAGGAGGCATCGCCCTTAAAAGCTGACAGCGTTTGATAGGCTTGAATGAAAACATCCTGTGTAAGGTCATCGGCATCATCTTTATGATGCAAAAATCCCATGCATGTGCGAAATACCATCGGCTGGTATTGCACTACAAGTTTCCGGTACAGATTCCTGTCACCTTGTATTATTTGCCGTATGATTTCACTATCGGTCAATATGCCAGTTTCAATAAGTTCACTGAATTTACCCTTTCTTGCTTATTTCAAGCAATCCATTTTGATTAACAACCTGAATATCTTTTTCATTCAATTCAATCAATCCGTCTTTTTCAAAGCTTTTCAATAATTTCACAGCACTCTCAGTCGAAATCCCTGCAAAGTCTGCAATGTCTTTACGCGATAGTAGTTGAAAAATATGCGGATTCTCATTTTTGAATCCATCAACGTACAACAGCGTTTCTGCAATTCGCCCGTTCATTTGTTTATAGATAACTGTCCGGAGTGTATCAAAGAGATTGGCATTCTGTTCGCAATACCTTGTAATCATTATAAAACCAAACAACCCGTTTTGTTTTATGACTTTAGCGATGGCATCCTTTTCAACCAGAAAAACCTGGCAATCGGTCAATGCAACGGAGGAATAGTTGAACGTGTTTTTTGTGAAAACTGCAGAAAGTCCCACGAACTCGCCAGGTTTAATAATCCTCAGGTTATAATTCCTGGAATTGTCCCCCTCAATGTATTGTTTGGCTAAACCGCTGATTATAAATAACACATATGATGAAAAAGCCCCTTGTTTGGTTAGGTTATCACCTTTGCGGAACAGCACCTGTGTTTTACTTCCCCTCACAAGCACTACTTCTTCAGGCATGAGCATTTGAAAGCATGGTGCCTGAATGTCGCAAATAAACTCATTGTCTGTTTCCAGAATTGTCTTCATCATTTTAATTTATAAGTTAACATCTATTTCCAGACCAGTACTGTTTTATTTCTTTCCCGAAAAATGAAGTGATTAACAGATTACGAAGTTAAATATAAGTTTTAAAACACAAGGTTGTTTTAGATCAATTAAAAAGTTGTCCTAATTCAACTCAGGAACTGTTGTGCTTTAAAGGGAAAACCTTTATTCACAGGAATCAGTCCTGTAACTTTGTATCATAAAATTTAAAAACGAAAAGTCATGTTATATACCAATTTAAAACACATCGAAAGCGCTTCAAAGTATGCTGAAATAATTAACGAAAACGATGATGTGATGGTTATTTGTGGCCGCATGGGGACAATGTGTGTCCCCGTTTACAGAATTGCTGAAGAATTGGAAGTCGAATACAAACATGTAAAATTCTTTGATATGGAATTTGATAATCCGGAATCGCATGTTATTCGCACTTTGCCCGAAGTTGATGGTTTTACCGGAATCCCTTTTACAATTTATTATAAAAACGGGAAAGTGGTGAAGGCGACATCGGGCATTCAATCCAAAGCTCAGGTGCAGACTATTTTAGATAAAGAATTTGCTGCAACCGTCAACGCTTAATCCAATAACAAAGACAAAAAATAAAAACTTAATAACAACGGAATATGCAAACAACATTTATAGTAATTGGAGTTATAGTCTTCACATTCATTATTTTACGTTCTGTCACGATGGCAAAAATGAAAAACAAGCCGATGGTTGCTGACCATGTGAAAGTACTAACACTTACGGATAAAAATTTTCAGCAGCAAACAAAAAACAAAGTAGTGCTGGTCGACTTCTGGGCAACATGGTGTGCTCCCTGCCGGATGATGGCCCCGGTATTAAACGATGTGGCCTCTGAATTGACAGGAAACTCACTTGTAGGGAAGATAAATATAGAACAACATCAAGCCCTCGCACAAAAATTCAAGGTCAGGAGCATTCCCACCTTAATACTGTTTAAAAACGGAACAGAAATAAACCGTTTTGTTGGAATCAAATCAAAAGATTTTTTACTCAAAGAGATTGCTAAAGTAGGATAATCTTCAAAGCAACTCAAAAACAAATTAGTTAGAATATGGAAAAGATATTGATTATAGGGGGAGTTGCGGCCGGAGCAACAGCTGCAGCCAAGGTTCGCCGGATCTCGCCGACAGCTGAAATCGTAATGCTTGAAGCAGGACCGGATATTTCATTTGCCAATTGCGGATTGCCTTACTTTATTGGAGGCGATATAAAAAGCAGATCGAAACTGATTCTTCAAAGTCCCGAAAGTTTTAAAGAGCAATACGGGGTTGAAGTACACGTAAATACAATTGTTTCTTCTATCGACAGGATGGCACATACGGTTAAAACGACCGACACCCAAAGTGGTGAGCAGAATACATTTGAATATACAAAATTAATCCTGGCACAAGGCGGACGTCCCATCACTCCTACACTCCCGGGTGCTGATTACGGTCATGTGTTCACATTATGGACCCTCGAAGACATGGATAAGATTTCACTGCATCTGGCAGAGAAGAAACCCAAAAATGCAGTTGTTGTGGGTGGCGGGTTTATTGGTCTCGAAATGGTGGAAGCCCTGGTAAAACGTGGCTTGAAAGTGAATGTTGTGGAAATGATGCCACACGTGATGGCCATTATGGAAGCTGAAACGGCCGGATTTATTGAGAATGAATTGCTTTCGTATGGAGTGGGTATTCATACAGGTGCTGGTGTTACCGAAATTATGCCACGTTCGGTGAAACTCGACAATGGAAAAATACTTGATGCAGATATGGTTTTGCTTTCTATTGGCGTTCGTCCTACAATTCAATTGGCTAAAGAGGCAGGTCTCGAAATTGGAGAAGCAGGTGGATTACTGGTTAACTCACAATTGCAGACTTCCGATCCCGATATTTATGCTGCAGGTGATATGGTTGAGATTGAACATCGCGTAAATGGTAAAAAAGTTCGCATTCCTTTGGCCGGACCCGCAAATCGTCAGGGTAGGATTGCCGCTGAAAATGCATTGGGTGGAAATCATAGTTACAAAGGTTCGATCGGAACATCTGTGGTTCGCGTTTTTGAAGTTGTTGCCGGAATAACCGGTTTCTCGCTGAAACAGGCACGTGCTGCAGGAATTGATGCCGATGCAGTTGTTGTCCACAAAGAACACCATACTTCCTATTATCCGGGTGCAGAAACAGTAACAACGATGTTGGTTTACGACCGTAACACAGGAATCATTCTGGGTGGACAAGCTGCAGGATACAAAGGGGCTGATAAACGGCTGGATGTGATTGCAACAGCGACAGGCGCAAAACTGACAATCAGCGATATTGCTGATATTGACTTTGCGTATTCACCACCCATCGGAACGGCCAACGATGTGATTAATATGGCGGCTTATACTGCAGAAAACAGAGTTTCAGGGTTCAGTCCATCGGTTACAGTTTCAGAACTCGATGCATTTATCGAAGGGAAGAATCCTGTTTTTGTAGATGTTCGCGATGTTTTTGCATTCGAAAAGAGTCATGTGAAAGGAGCTGTTCACCTGCCCTTGGAGTTATTACCGCAACAAATGAAAGCCATTCCTGCCAATCGTCCTGTGATTGTTTATGATGAAACAGGTAAAAAAGGACATCAGGCACTTCGCACCTTATTGGGTGCAGGATTTAAAGATGTAACCAATATCTCAGGCGGACATACTTCACTGCAACGACAGGCGCGAACCACTGGTTTTAAATTCCTTAAAATAGATCTTTTACCGGTTGAACTGAAATCGGTCGGTGAAGAAACTGCAAAGGCAGAAGAAAAAACAACAGCAAAAGCCCAGGATTTGAATTCACCGATAGTTGTAGATGTACGTACTCCCGAAGAATTTCAGGATGGCGCTTATCCCGGGGCCATCAATATTCCATTGGACGAAATGCAATTACGAATCAATGAATTAGGCAGTAAGTCACGGGAAATAACCCTTTATTGTGCTTCCGGCGCCCGATCGGCTTATGCACAACGCGTGTTGATGCAGATTGGTTATACCAATGTGACAAATGGTGGTGGAATTGCCGCGATGATGGCAAGCCGTAACACAAAACCTGCTGCTGCAAATTTGTCTAAAGAACCTATCATCGTTGATGTTCGAACACCTCAGGAATTTGTAGGTGGAGCTTTTCCAGGAGCAATTAATATTCCGTTGGATGACCTGCAAATAAGGATCAACGAATTGGGTGGTAAATCACGCGAAATAACCCTTTACTGCGCTTCCGGCGCTCGTTCAGCTTATGGACAAAGAGTGTTGCAACAAATGGGTTATACCAACACAAAGAATGGTGGCGGTATCATGCAGATGATGAGGCAGCGATAACTAATATATAAGTCAAAGCATAACAATTGTTTATAAACTTAAATCGAAATACTAATGTTATCATTAATAAAAAAAATCCTGGGCATTGGTCCCAAAGTTGATCTTTTTCAATTAGTAAAAGAAGGTGCAATTATTTTGGATGTTCGCACCAAAGGTGAATATGGATCCGGACATATCAGGGGATCAATTAATATTCCGGTTGAGCAATTGCACAAAAATCTGAGCAAGTTAAAAGACAAAAGCCGTCCTGTAATTACTTGCTGTGAGTCAGGAATGAGAAGTTACTCTGCAAAGGGAATCTTGAAGTCAAATGGTTTTATCAATGTACACAATGGTGGCAGTTGGAATAATCTGAATAATAAATTGAGATAAGGTTACTAATTACAATTTGGATACTATGAAGAAAGTTTTAATACTTGGTGGTGGATTCGCTGGTATCCAGACAGCTATTCAATTACAAAAAAGTGGCCGTTTTGATGTTACCCTCGTTTCTGACCGCGATTACCTTTATCTTTTTCCGATCTCAATCTGGGTTCCGGTTCGTCAAATCGATTTTGAGAATGTGAAAGTTTCACTGGCAAAGATCCAGAAAAAATATCCGTTCGAGGTAATCATCGATTCGGTAAAGGAGATTCATGCTGCTAATCACCAGGTGATTTGTGAAAAACAGTCTCTGAATTACGACTATTTAGTGGTAGCCTTTGGCGCTGATAAAATGAAGCACAAAGAGATTGAGAATACCTTCTCTATTTGTGGTAAGCCTGAAGTATCGTTGTCAATCCGCGATGGTATTGATGCCTTAATTCAGAAAGGCAGTGGTAAAATTGCCATTGGGTTTGGTGGCAATCCGAAAGATAAATCCGCTGTCCGGGGCGGACCAGCGTTCGAACTGGCCTTCAATATTCATAAACTATTAAAGAAGAGGAGAATCAGGCAGAATTTTGAGTTGACATTCTTTGCACCGATGGATGAGCCGGGAGCGAGAATGGGTAAAAATGCCTTGCCAATGTTGAACAAGATGCTTGATCAATATAAGATCGAAAAGCGGTTTGGGAAAAAGATCACAGGATTTGAACCCGGATCAGTTGTTTTTGAAGATGAATCAAAACTGGAAGCTGACCTCACATTATTTATTCCTGCTTCGACTGGCCATCATGTTTTGCAGGCGAGTGATTTACCTCTTACTGAAGCTGGTTTTGTTCAGATTGATACAGATTGTCAGGTTCGCGGATTCCCTGATGTTTTTGCAATAGGAGATATTTCAGCAATGGAAGGTCCCGAGTGGATTGCTAAACAAGGCCATGTGGCAGAATTAATGGGCCGTATTGCAGCTCACAACATCATATCCGTTGAAACAGGCTCATCATCTAAAAAGCATTATCACGAATCTCCAAATATTCTTTGTGTGATGGATACCGGCAATGGAGCAGCTTTTGTTTTCAGAAATGCAAAAAAATCATTCATTATTCCGATGCCAATTTTGGGCCATTGAATGAAAAGAGGCTGGGGTACCTATTCCAAAATGACCAAAGTGGGTATTTTCAGACATTTATCCGGAATCTAATTATCGACATAAAATTGATGAAATGAGAAAAGTTTTAAAAGTATTGGTGGACAGTCGAATGATTATCCTCTCCGTATTGGGAGTTTCTTTGTATCTGGCAATATCATATTTCACTATGGTACATTCTGGCTGCAGGTGTTGTGTCGGGAGTTATCTTTGGTAAAGTTTTTTGCCGGTGGGTTTGCCCGATGGGCCTGATCATGGAATTGATGATGAGTCTAAGCCCTGAAGGAAAGATCAGGCAGATGTACCAATATCATAAAGTAGGCTGTCCAATTGCATGGATATCTGGATGGCTTAATAAGCATTCTTTTTTAAGGATAAAGCTGAATGAAGATACTTGTAAAACCTGTGGCATTTGCGATAAACAGTGCTACATAGTCGCTATGGAACCTGCAAAATTCAGCTTGTACAAACCCAAAATGACCACTCCTGGCGATAGCTACACCTGTTCAAAGTGTTTGAAATGTGTGGCTTCGTGTCCAAATGGCAGTTTAACCTATAAAATTTAAAAATCATAAATATGAAACGAGCATGTTCGTTAAACACAAACAAGGATGAATATCTCATATGCGGGTTCCATCCGACAATTAAAAAACAAATTATATTCGGATGAAAACAAAAATCTTGATCTTCTTATTTTTTACGATTGCAACTTCTGTGTTTGCAACCAATGAGTTTTCTTCGCAGGGACAGAGCGACCCCTGGACACAGCAGCAATTGTTAGCTCCAGCTGATCTTGCCAAAGTTCTGAATGATCCAAAAGCTCCAAAGCCACTTGTCTACAGTATTGGCATGCAGGCAATCATCAAAGGATCAGTAGATATCGGCCCTACCATGAGGCCTGAAAACCTGAATACGCTAAAGGAAAAACTAAACAAATTGCCAAAGAATACGCAGATTGTGGTTTACTGCGGATGTTGTCCATTTTCGAGGTGCCCCAATATAAGGCCGGCAATGGAGCTTTTAAAGAACATGCAATTCACAAATTATAAACTTTTGAACCTGCCACAAAACGTTAAAGTTGACTGGATTGATAAAGATTATCCAATGAATGAATAAACGATTAAAAATTTATTTATGAGAATCCTGATATTGTTTTTTGCATTATTGTTATTTGGTGGAACGATATCTGCCCAGTCAACCGGTCTTGAACCGGGGAATAAGTCTCCTCAGATAAAGCTTCCAAACACAAAAGGAGATACCGTGGCATTGTCTTCTTTAAAAGGCAAGTTAGTACTGATTGACTTTTGGGGTACCTGGTGTGCTCCATGCATAGCGGAACAAGCTGAATTAGCTAAGTTGTACAATAAATACAAACAGTCCACTTTTACTAATGGAAAGGGGTTTGGAATCTATGGCGTTTCATTGGACGCAAAAAAATCCAATTGGGAAAATTTCATTTTCACCAATAAAATAAACTGGATCCAGGTAAGCGATCTCAAATTCTGGCGGTCTCCTGTAGCCAAAACTTATAATATACAGGCTTTACCATTCAATATTTTGATAGATGGAAATGGAATCATCCTGGCGAAAAACTTACATGGCACTGACCTGGAAAAGGGAATTGCCAGTTATTTGCGTAAATTAATGACTGAAAATTGAGAAAGAATACTGAATTCTTTGCAATTAGTACTAATAACAAACAAATTAAGAATATGGATAAGAAAGTTTATATTTATGTAGGTATCATGCTTGTCCTTATTTCAGCATCATTTGCCTGGATTAACAGAGAAAAAGAAATCGCCAAAAGAGAAGTTTATACAGACAAAAAGATGGCACCCATTCATCTGATCAAAGCTGAATTTATTTCAAAGGTTGCGAATTTTGAAAAGAATCCAACCGAATGGAAGTACATTGGTGATAAGCCCTGTATTATTGATTTTTATGCTTCGTGGTGTGGACCTTGTAAAATAGTTGCACCAATTATGGAAGATTTAGCGAAAGATTACGACGGTCAAATTTATATTTATAAAGTAAATATTGATGCCGAACAAAAAATAGCCAGTGCTTATGGCATTCAGAGTATTCCAACTATATTCTTTTGTCCAATGAATGGGACGCCACAAGTGGTAAAAGGTGCTATGCAAAGAGAATCTTTCAAAAAAGCAATAACCGAGGTTTTGTTAAAGAAATAATTATGGAAAAGCGTACACAAGTACTAATTGAGATGCTTTAGCAGAATAAATAATCATATTTTTACATGTTAATCTACTTAAAACAAGAAATATGAATGCAACAATTTTAGTTTTAGGATTTTTATTCGGTGCCATTTTGCAATATGCAAAGTTAAATCGGTACAATGTAATAAGTGGCATGTCCACACTTGAAAATTTAGCAGTTGCTAAAGCGATTGCCGTTGCTATTGGGGTGGGAATAATAATAATCGCTGTTGAAATAGGACTGGGTTATGCATCGTATCATTTAAAACCTTTGATATTAGGAGGAATTGTAATTGGCGGATTACTTTTTGGTGTTGGAATGGCAATTTTGGGATATTGTCCCGGGACGCTCTCTGTTTCACTTGGTGAAGGTTCAATTGATGCACTTCTGGGAATAACAGGTGGACTGGTTGGTGGTTTTGTTTACACGATGATATTACCTTCCATTCATCCTATTTTAGGCCCTGACTTTGGTAGTATTTCCTTATTCACACTCTTAGGACAAAATCAGTTTATCTTTTATCTGGTGGATATTATCATCGGTGGAGTTTTTATCTGGATTGCTTTTATTCTCAACAAAAAAGAAAAAGCGACAGATTTTAAATGGCTTTATGCAGGAATAGGATTGGCCATTCTAAACGCGGTTGTATTTTTATCAGTCGTTTCAAATCGTCCAATTGGAGCTTCTACTGCATATCCATATGTAGCCGACCTGTTAACA
>Ga0302271_10004324_pt1 | contig 11421 bp, 6 predicted proteins | sample III_Bog_N1_1_FD_198767 | JGI IMG/M metagenome (GOLD analysis project Ga0302271, IMG submission 198767) | Peat permafrost microbial communities from Stordalen Mire near Abisko, Sweden - III_Bog_N1_1 | ecosystem: Environmental > Terrestrial > Soil > Wetlands > Peat | place: Sweden: Abisko... | reverse complement strand
ATTTGGATTGGATTCTGGAGCGATCTAACTCAAATAACAATTGCTATTGCAAATGCAGAATTAACATTCTATGAAACTGCACAGCTACCTTCAACTCTCCTCCCTTACATTAGCTCCATATGTGCTGGATTTTGCAGACAAGAATCTCAAGGGCTAGCACTTTCGACTTTTACAGGATAACTTTCCTTAGATTTCCCCTTTTCATTCATTCAAGGTAGCAGAACTATTCTTCTTTCTCGTTAAAATTACCAAATTTGTATTTTTTGGTTGTAAAAGGAATGACTAATCCTTCAGAAGCAATGTCTGACTTCTTTCATCTTCAATAGAAGCCAGCTGAACTCGTGCTTTAGTACAATTCAATGAACGTATCAAAGCAAGGCACCAGTGGTATTTTCTAGAATCTAGCCCCCTGCTCTTAAACCCAAGGATATACCTTGAATGTTTCCTCTCTGAAGCTAGTCAAACCCCTCTAAGGGATTCAAAATATCAGTGGAGTAAGTGCCTCTGTTGTCTAAGCTATTTCAGGAGACAAAACGTTCTCTATGTCAATGAGTCTTTATTTAGCAGAAGACGGAGATCAACTATTAATATAATTCAATGCTAGCTTGGTTCAGATTGTCTTTTCATTGGTCTACTCATTTTCAATTGAATCATGTTATTTGAGAGTCTGTCTGCCTGTGAGTTGCTAACAGACCACCTATGCTAAACTCTAAATTTTTACACCAGGTTTTATAGGTACCATTTTCGAGCTTTGTTATTATTTGTGATGCCAAATAAAGATGTAAAAAATCATCTTTTCATATTTTCATTTGTCCTATCAAAAAAGCAATAATCCTTCGCGAAAATAACTAGGAGTCATCGTAATCCTTCGTCTATGAGTTTGAAATCGTGTGCAATTATCAAAGAGAGACATTTAAATTTACATTAGATTATCAGCTGGATCTTTCTGCGATAAATTCGATAGAAATTCCAGTTCTTGCAGTCTCTCACAAAAACGATTATTACAACAATCTTCGGTTTTTCTAAGGAAGTGACTTCTACTTTGATTACTCCTTGACCGATCATTGCTTCATTTACTATGATCTTTCAAACATGAAGTGTCTCAAGGCGAAAGAGGGGTATGCTGTGTATAATTCCGCAGCTATTCTATCCTCGCAATGCTTTTATCAAGCATCTCCATAAGGAACCTTAATCATGTACAATAAATACACAGGTGAGTGCTTCGATACTAGAGTCAACAATCCTCTTTGCGCTGAACTGGATGAAGACTTAGTATCTTGTGTAGCTTGCAAGGATTCAAACGCTAATTCTTCCAATTACTGCCAGTGTAAGGATGGCTATTATCTTCCATCTGGTTCCACTGTTTGTTTTGGTAAAAAATATTTTAAATTTTAGAAAAATAAAAAATGAGCTGACATTTGAGAAGGCCAAGTTTATTTTAACTGTTTGGGAGAAGAAGTTTTTATGGTATTTCTTTGTGTTTAGCATGTCATCCAAAATGCTCAAAGTGCACCGAATATGAAACATGCACAGATTGTTCATATCCAGGAACACAGACGCCATACTGTGATTGTGTGAATAGCAATTAATACTTGGACACTTCATTCCAATGTTAAAGTAAAAATCAAGAGATATGAAATGAAAAAAAAATTAATAAAAATTACATAAATATTTAGCTATTTTGTTTACCTTTTGCAGATTGCTCTTCCCAGTGTGAGGAATGTCAAGGTAGTGCAGATTATTGCACTGTCTGCTCTACAGGGAGAAAAACCCCTCCAAAATGTGATTGCAATCCTCAATTCTACGATCTTAATCTGTCCAGTTAATCTGATTGCATTCCTTATAAATGCTCAGTTCAATGCGAAACCTGTGAATATTCTTCATCTAGCTGCACAGCCTGCTCGACTGGAAGAAGAGTTCCTCCAGATTGCTCTTGTGAAACCAATTACTATGAATCAACGCTCAAAGAATGCCTTGCTTGTCCTTCTCAATAATACTACAGTTTTACTAGCAAAGCCTGTTAGCCTTGTGGTACTCATTGCAAAGAATGCTCTGGCAGCAGCACAAACTGCACAGACTGCTATGACAACCTATTTCTCGTTGGTTCTACTTGCTTGTGTTCAGATCAAGCCAATTTTATTCTATCCTTTGCAGGTGACTTGATTTGTTATGAAACAGGTTTGAATGTTTCTTTATCTGTGATCATTGAAAATTCAGCTTATTATCTAGTTTTCACATTTGAAGAAGATCTCGCACTCATCAACTTCGAAGAGAATCCAATCAACACCATTCTTTTTATTTACATTCAACAGGTTCCTTCTGAAAGCTACTAGATTAATTTTGCTGAGATCTAAGGAAACTAACTAAAAATTTCCTTGTCGTTTTTGAACAGCTTTTCTGCTACATCAGGAACGGTGACGTTCATAAGAACCCAAGATATTATGGGATCTTCCACATAAAGATTACTGGATAACTCTTATCTCACCAAAGCGCTGCCTTTCAAAATAGGCCCAGCCTTGTTTTCAGAGACCGAATGGCAGATGAATTCCTCCCTGGAAAGTATCGCAAACACCCTCAAAGATATGGATTCAACTGGATTATCATTTGTGCGACAGTTCTCAGTGATTTTCTATGTACTGAATACTCTTTAGCCGACTATTCAGTTTATCATGATTAACATAGCCATCCCTCCAAATCTCTACCAAAGCCTCACGATTCCTGCTCTCATGATCTTTCCCAAAATCGAGAGCTATTCAACAACCAGCGAAACATTTCCAACTAGTATTTTAGGGCTTTCATTAGAAAAAGACACAGATGTCTCAATAAATTCTTAATAAGTTATCCGACGATTTTCTCTGAGTAACTGCATACTCGTGAATATTCCCATATTATTAATTCAGAGTGTCATTTACTATTTGCTCTTTGGTGCAATTTATTTTTACAAAACCCTCTCATTATCCGATAAACACATACCGATAGCATAGAAAGGAAGCGACTTCGTTTTGAAGAAAATTAATTCGAATCATGAGATATCTTTGCTGCTCTTGTCGACTGAGATTTTCAATTAATTTCTCAACATTGACGTTCATCAATATCTCAATAGATACAGCTTCTATCTAGCTGTTTTCTTCACTTTTGTCTAATTATATTTTACCGCTAGGGCTTACTGTAATATCTCAACTGTTTTTATCAATTCCCTTGAGAAAGCCGACAGCTCTGTGTACCTTGAATTACTCAGCAAACTCAACTTCAAGGACAGCCCAAAGTTATCTAAATACTATTATTTTCTCTAGCTTTTGAAGAAATATGTTATTACAGGGTTGATAATCTTTTCTCATGATCACCCAACTGTGGTCTGTGTAGGATGTGCCACTGTCTTCTTCTCTTCAATGACAGCAACAGCATATTTTAGGCCCTACTAAACAAAACTCAATAATTGTATCAAAATCATTGGCGAAGGATGTTTACTGGCAGTCTGGATGATATACCTGCTGAAATTCATTCCGTTCCAAGAAGTAATTTCAAAAGTAACCACCATACCAACTAATCAAGTCCATCAATTCCTCTAATTTGGAACCATAGTAACTGTGATACTAGCAGTCTACAATGGGCTTTATCTGCTTCAATTTCTTTGGGAAGACATAATATTCAAGATATTCAATTTAGTAAAAAAATAATCTAATAAGACCAAAATAATAATAAAACCTGCCAGCTAAAACTACAAAAAATTGAATTACCTGAATTACCATAATGACTACTAGAAACAATTGAAATTGATGAGAGCAAAAGGAAAATTGAAATAATGGCATCATTCAAATTATTTAGGAGAATGAATCTTAAAGATAAAATTTTCAAAAAACAAGATAATAATTACCCAGATTATTAAGAATATTCCCTAACAAAAATAAATAGCGTTATAATAATGCAATACAAAACGAAACAAAACATCATCTTTTATTTTATGTGCAAATCTTTAAGTTTATCAGCTATTTTTCTTAAACTGCATCAATCTAAACTAGTTTAACTTTAAGAAACGAATTTGTTACCAGCAAAACAATATTAAATTATCAAATACTGGATCATTTTAGATCAGATTACGAAAGTAGATTACACAAAAAAATATAAATTAAGCCATTTTTAAGCCTATCCTCGATGTGATTTTGCTTCTATCCGCCAAAGAGCATAAAAAGACATTAAAATCCTTTCTCATAAAAATTAACTTTTGTATTTGATATTCTTTTGAATCAAATATCAATGATTTTCAGTGTTTTTTGGTATTTCGATGTCACTTGAATTACTATTATTTTTATTGTATTGCAAACTTCCTCTGCTAAATTGTGATTATTTTTCAGGCTTAATAAGGCTCAAACCATCCATGTTACTTTCCGTTCTGCTGGTAGTTTATAACGAAATAACCCTAAATCTAGAAGAATTCATAGAGTTAGACATTGAGAAGCTATTTGAAAGAGGAATAATCGTTCTTCTCGAAAGAATACTTTGTTTCGATAAGGTTGATCCTTCTTGAGTTGATTTAATTGTCACTTCAATTTCTTATTTTTGCTGATCCACTTCAATTGAAGAAGTTAATTTATTAGATTAAGGAGTACTTTCTGCTTTCTTAGCTGTTATCATTGCTTTTATCTTAAGAATCACTTAAACCCAAATGAGTTCAAGCAAATACAAGATATTGAAGATCATTAATAAGACGATTATTACTAAGCCATATCCAAGAAGCTTCTCTGATTCTCCTTTTGGGATAATTACATTCTTCTAAAATTACTTCTGTTAAGGTATTAACACAAACAGGAACAACAACCAAGAGACAGCCAGGCATATTTCTCCAAGAATTTTCGCAATATTTCCCATTTAGCTTTTGTACGGTCGAATTTTGATACTCACAAGCATCGAAGTGAGAAATATGCCCGCATTGGTTGTGCATACTGCTGAAGGTACAGACTAGAAAAAAATAACTGAACCTGCAACGAGATACTTTTTGAGGAGCTATGAAAACCAATATAATCTGATAATCGATGGTCTTCTTTCGAAATCAAGTTTCTCAACTAACGCTAAATATGGATTTTCACTGTTGAACCCACCATTTTTTTGGATTTCCAGGGATGATAAGCTTTGGAAATTTCTAAAATTGCAATATATTTAAAATGTTATTATCCCAGCTGCAAGGTAGAAGCTGCTCCTGTTAAAGTATTGGGCTTGATCTCTGTTGAAAAATTGATTTAAGATAGCTGTAGAAATTAGAAGTAATCCAGCTTCGAATGATGAATTGATTTTCTTTACTATGAAGTTGTAATATTTTTCAGAGATTGGTTTCAAAGATACTACTGAGACTATCCTTATTCCAAAGAACGCAATAGCTAAGGCGTAGATTTAAGCTATCGTCACTGGAATATTCACTAGAATCGAATTACTGAAGAGAAATTTATCAAATATCGTGCTGGAGTTGGAAGAATAATCCATTCCTTTTTGAAGGGAAACTCCAGCGAAATCTTAGTTTTGTTTATCTTTGGAGCTATCTTGAGTTAGTTGTATTTCTGGGAATATCGTGAGACCGATTACTCTCAGATATTCAAAGAGATTAGATGGAATCTTAATATTCACCATAAGAAAAAATACACAAGGCTAGAGAGTATTTAGAAAATAAAACATAACCGAAAGCTATCTGAATAGCATTAAAGGCACTGGAGGAATATGGACAATCAAGTCAGAGATGCTCTCAATAGTGGAGTTTGGATTCCATTAGTCTTCTTGGAAAATGTAAGTATCAGCTTAGGCATTTAATTGTGTGAAACTATATTTTCCATTCAAGACCCTTTAAGCGATTTCATTTTTAAATTTTTCAGGCTAAATAAATAGAAGATACCCTTGAAATTAGGAAATAGTTTCTGTGAATTTCAAGGAAAGCTGCAAGATATTTGTATCAATGAATGGGTTAATTATCGAGATAATTCCTTGTTCTTAAAAATCTTCAATGGAAATAGCGATCAAGGTATCAATTGGAAAAACATTAAAATCGATGTTATCTAACTGCTCCTCAAAACTAAGATTCATCTAAAGTAACGACCCAGAAACCAGCGTGGTTAAGGACACATCCATAGGATTCATATTCGGAGAGATGCTAATACAAGAGTTGGATGCAGGAGAATAAGATTCATTTGATTTGCATGGTTCACAAATTGAATTCACTTCAAAGAGTGATTGCTTGCAAGTGCAATTTGGGATCTACCTGTCTGATGAATGACAACTTGTGCAATTCGTAGGAGAATCCTCGCAAGTTTAGCATTTTCCTGAGCAAACCAGCTCGATGCATTAAACTGAGTTAGATTATGTTTAGTCATATTTGGAGCTGCATATGCAATTTGGATGAGAAATACGATCATCCGAGCAAGTTAAACAGTTGCTTTAGTCATCTCTACAAGATCCACATTAAGGAGAGCAGTCTAATTTTAAAAAATAGATGCATTTTTATTAGAAAAAAAATCAAAAAATTCTTAAATTTTACTAATGCATTCGAAGAGATTATTTTGATATTGATTTATAAGTGAGCAATCACAATTCGGGATAAAAGTATTAGGAAATACACACTCTGTGCATTAATCATAGACTTCAGCACAAGATGAGCACTTTTAATGGCATTCTAAAGAAAAGAAGAGAAAAAAAATATTTAAATCATTTTATTTTTTATTGTTCATTCCTTGAGATTATCAAATCCATTTTTACTTTCACAAGCTGCCAACAATGAAGAATAAAAGTAGCCTTTCGGACATTGTACTGGGAGATCTGCAGGAGCATTGAGGGTCTCAATAGCTATGCAGTCCTAGTATTCTGAATTTAAAATAACTGTTTAAGTTGTTGTCGAAACGCATTCAGCTAAAAGAATAGCTTTTCCTTTGAACGTAACATAACCATCCTTCGCTTTTAAGCATTTCATGTCAGTTAGATCATAATAGATTAGGCAATGATCGTTTTCAGTGTAATCAAATATGAAATCTGACCCTTTGAAGAACCTTAAGTTGTTGATGAAGAACTCAGAATTAACAGAATTTGTTTCAATTGTAGTTTTGGCAAATGAAACTGTAGGAGTAATTAGATAGAAGAATAGCTTTTCTCTTCTAAAGTTGCAAACAATATCGTATTCGTAGAAGCTGACATCAGAAGAACTTTAGTCAAGTAATCTTTGGAAAATACCTAGATTTAAGACAAAAAAGAATATCTTAACTGAACTGGAATAAATTAGATCAAACAATTGATTGTTAATGCGTTTTTTACCTATAAAGAATGTTCCTGTGTTGCGAGGGCAATTCGTTGTTTCTTTACAATTGGAGTCATAGCAGATTCTTATTCCATATCTTAATTTTGCGAAATTATATGATAAAAGAAATTAAATTTTCTATCCGTTCATTTAATAACCGAAGAAACTATCTGGCCTATATTTATCATGCTTCATTACTTTTATGTTTAGAGAGAAAGAAAACTCCTTATCAGATAAAAGTGTACCAGAATACAGTCCGTTAATGCCAGGATAATGATAAAATCCAAGTAAAGGATCTATTGTGGAGGAATAAAATTAAAATTAAGATTTTCCTTTAACGTGATCTATTGAAGTAATAAATTTAGAGGTTGTGGTTGCTATGGTAAATAGAGAATCGAAATAATACAAAAGAAATGCTTAACAATTGTTCAGAGAGATCAGCTCACTGATTGTATCAGCTGAATAAGTCACATCTAGCAAGCACAACAAAAAATAAATTCTTTTGGAGTTCTTAACTCAATTTATTATGATAATAAACCCTAAGAAATTAATGTATTTCTTACCGTTTATGAATAGAACATCGCTTAGGAGCTGTCCTTGAAAGGCATCAAATGTTTGGGTTAGTATATTGTATTTAGTACAAGCACCAACACAAACTGTAGGATCTGTAAGATAACCTAATCCAATCTAATTAAACCTTTCATAGAGTGTATAGCCGAGATTAGTAGTCATTACAAGGACGGAATCACCATCAGCCCACAAGCCAACCCATGATGAAAGAGGGTTGATCCAGTAGCAAACGAGATTCTTGTAGACGTAGTAAAAACACACTTGGAATATTTACCTTTATGCATTATAAGAGACTGATATTATAAATTGACTTTAAATGCCATCTCGCACGAAAGCTATGATTTAATTGTAGGAAGGACCCTAACCTTGAGGAGAAGATTGTTTCTATACTGAGAAAGAAAACCCAAGGAAAAAGGATGCTGTATTTTTCCAATGTAACTAATCTTTTCTTAGGTAAAAAGCACTAGTAGGAAATAATCCTACAGGAGGCATAGTTATGCGTAAGTTGTTCTTATTTGGTATACTAAATGATCTAGAAATACAGGATTAGCTGTCATCAAAATAACCGTACTAGCAGGTTCCTAAGGTAAAATTAGTAATCATAAAAAAGTGACTAGTGAAAAAATGGAACAATAATTAAATAAAGTATTATTACAAATTATTTTGTTGTTGTTTTTTCAGTATAAAAAAACTAAAATATGATGATATTTACCTGAAGATTGAATTCTATTTGGATCAGGTACCAAGCAAGTTAATGGTCCTGAGCAATTATCACAATATTCGGGGCAAAGAAAGCATGAACCAAATGAACCTTATAAATAATGTTGATTTAAGCAAGAACAACTGGAAGTTAAGTCTTAATGAATCATTCCAAGACTGCAATCTTATCGGCTCCAATCCAAAATTCCTGATTTAGTTCCACTATCACTTCCATTAATGCAGCTCATGTTGTTTTATTAGTCTAGGATAAATCCAATATCACATATGAGACAATCTTGATTCTTGTTTTTAAGTTAAAGATAGCAATCAGTCGTCAAGATCTTAAAAGTATGCGCTCCTTTGTAGATTCGAATGTTACTAAGGTAAAACGCATGAAAACAAAAAATTAATAAAAATGGAAGTAAATCAAGTGGACATTAAAATTTTTTCAAATTTACTCGAAATTAATAATTTTAATATTGGCTGAATTTCCAAATGATAAGTCTTAATAGATGTCTAGCGTTGACACCATGATTTACGAAATTAAAGTAAAAGAGGCTGATTTGTAGATAATTTACGTTTTATCTCTGAGAAATACTCTCAAGTGCATAGGTTCATTTAAATACGCAATAATTGAGCATTAATACCACATATCAGTAATAATTGTTGGAATAATGCTTACTTAACCTCCAGGATAATCCAATAATAAACCATTTGGTACAGAATAACTCATTTGAATGTAAAAAATATTATTCAATTGCATTTCGAAAATGATTACTTTATCAGTTGATAATTTGTAAAATGGGATTAGGAAATCAAAATAAATGACATATCCCAAATTATATTCATCAGTTGCAATGGAATGCTTGAACACTGATTGAGGGCTGAAACTATTATAATTATTTGGGTCTATCCAAGGGTAAGTTCTTTCAAATTCAACTTCTCCTTAGATTAGGAATGTTGAAGGGTTGCTGCTGAGATAGAGAAAATCTGCTTGGAGATATAATTAATTTGAAGTAGCTTAATAATAATTGTATTGTAATTCTAATATCTATTCATTCCAAGTCTAAGTAGTCATTGATATCACGACCTATGGGGTAATCAATGAAAAAATAAGAAAAAGTTGTTGAAATATTGAAATTAAAATATTTTTTAAAAACAATGAAAAGGTATGTTGTTTATTCTTCTCTTGTATGGATTACTTCTCTAAATAGCGCACAGGAACCAACACTCAGGCTAGGTGATTGATATTTTCCGATGCTAATTTCCATACTTGAGCGATCGAGGTAAGGTTGAAAATTTACATCAATAGGATAACTTTTCTAGACAACAGATGTTTGTTATGTGTTATAGTAAATAACGTTGAAGTATTCTGCCTCACCTTAACCAAGTTGGAGATTAACTTTTATTAAAGTCCAGATATTTTTTATAATCGCTGGAGTTGGCTTAGAAAGGTAATTTGACTTGAATAAATAAGAAGTTATTTAATTTTCTTCATAGGAGATTTGTAAGATATTCTGATTATTGGATTGAATTTACACTAATTGATATTCAATTGGATACATTCCTTTGGGCATAAACCATGCAGTGATAGTGATAGTCTATGAAGTAGTAGTTGCTAGTCCTAGCTCAGAGAATATTGTTTCACCTGAAACTGTTTATTTTTAGAAGCTATCTGGACCGCAAGGAGAATAATAGGTTTCTTATTGAAGGATAAACTCGGAGAAAGAAGAACTTTGAGAACTTTGACAGCAGCAAAATGTTCTAACTAAGATTAGATAATAAAGATAGTATGTCTTCATTTCTAACAGTTCTTAGGTATTATTTTTATTATTGAATTTCTGGAATTTTATAATAATTGTTAGAAAAGTTCTCCAAATCTTAATTTTTGAAAAACACCCGTAATATTAATATGAATATCTGTCAGGTTAAAGATAGGATTTGACATTAAATTACTTTTCACCAGAGAAATGCTAGAATCTAGTTTCTATTTTTTTATTGATAGAAAAGATAATCAAAATCTGTGGATTTTCTGTCAAAAGGTTACTAATAAATAAACTTCTAGGTGTTTTTTTCTTGGGATTACAAAAAATTAACCCAAAAGCCTTTTTTATCTTTTTGTCAGAGATTAAAACTGCAAACAAGTTCTCAGAGATTAAAAAATATAATATTGATTTATAAAGAACATTTCTTCAAGAAATCCATAACTACATAACTAGATAATCAAATACTTAAATGAAAGAATATTCCTTATGAACTTACATACAATTCACTGAAGTTACAAAGATGTTGAAGACCTAAAACATTAATGAGTAACTTGCAGATTAAAGATAATATATCTTCGATTTAATAGACTAATTATAAATCTTTGGGAAGGGAATTAATAATTCCGAAAAATAGTAATGAAGTAAACTCTCAGATTGGAAACAATTATTTGGTGGGGGTGGGGGAGTGGTGGGGGGGGAGGGGAGAGATAAAAAGATAATCTAATTATTTTTTTGGATATATTCCATGAAAATTTGAGTAACACCTTTAATATCAATATTTGAGGTCTTGAAGTTTCAAGCTTTCAAAATACCTTTCTCAGAAGAAAAAAAAAGAACAGTGATAGTGATTTGGTAATATTTTTAATTAATTTACTAAGCCAGTGGATAATGGATTGAAAAATACACAGACAAATTTTTTATATCTTCTATTTTTACCAACTTACATGAAAATAAAAAATAATCTCATGATAAAATTGCTTTTTCCATCATGGATTAAAAGTCATAATAATTATTATTGTTGTTGTTATTATTATTATTATTATTATTATTATTATTATTATTATTATTATTATTATTATTATTATTATTTCTACCTCTAAACAGTATCCAATTTAATTG
>Ga0302271_10004323_pt1 | contig 11424 bp, 9 predicted proteins | sample III_Bog_N1_1_FD_198767 | JGI IMG/M metagenome (GOLD analysis project Ga0302271, IMG submission 198767) | Peat permafrost microbial communities from Stordalen Mire near Abisko, Sweden - III_Bog_N1_1 | ecosystem: Environmental > Terrestrial > Soil > Wetlands > Peat | place: Sweden: Abisko... | reverse complement strand
CCATCAATTGTAACGGAATATGTTGCTATGCATTCGAGGTCAAACCTGATAGCACCTGTTTCTTCCATTAATTCTCTGCCAGCCGCTTCATATGAGGTCTCTCCTGCTTCAATATGACCTCCAGCAATTTCCCATGTTGAACGCTTATGATGCCTTACAAATATCCATTTGTCTTCAAATCGCGCTGAGATAACTGAATATGTCAGTTTTGAATCCGGCACATAAAGTGGGTCAGAAAATTCAACTTTTGTCATAACTTAGAAATGATAGCTTTTTGCTAATTATCATAAATGATCCATGAGAATCTATGCGAATGTAAGAATATTCATGATAATATATTATTGCGTACTTTTATATCTTTAATATCTTTCAATGGGACTCTTTATCTTACTTCTGATCACGGAAATTCTTACACAGGTAGTTCTGAAACAACATTTTTTCTACAAATCAAAATCAAAGTATACTTTCTCGGTAGTACTTACCACTCTCCTGAGTCTCTGGGTATGGATAATCTTTTTTGAAACAGCTGCTTTTAACAGTTTTTACGATCATCCTAAACATGTATGGCTGATGATGAGCATGATGGGTATTATCGTCGCTATCATTATTCCAAGGATTATACTTATAATTCTTCACTTTACCGGAAAACTAATAAATATTAAAAGTGGAACACATATTCGGAGGTTAACAAATGCAGGGCTGAGTGTGGTTGTCGTTATATTATCAATAATAGTTTTTAGTTCCTTTTATGGAAGATTTAATTTTAAAACCGAAGAGGTCACTGTAACTATTAAGGGGTTAAAATCTGATCTTGACGGATTAAAAATTGTGCAGATTTCAGATTTACATCTTAATGCATTTTATCATCATAAAAAGCTCTTGCAGAGTGTAATGGAAAAGGTGAATCAATTAAAACCCGATCTGCTGATAAACACCGGGGATTTTGTCAGTTTTGGATGGAGAGAATATGAGCATGACGATACTATCATGGCTAAAGCGGTAAGTAAGTATGGCAATTATGCAATTATTGGCAACCATGATGCCGGCACTTATGACCCTTATTTTACTGAAGCTGATAAATCGAATAATATTCTGATTATGAATAACCTGATTAAAGCATCAGGTTATCAGATTCTGAACAATGAATATAAAAAAGTGAAGATTGGCAATGCTATTGTTGCAATGATAGGTGTAACAACCAGCGGACGTCATCCGAATATGTTGCATGGTGATCTGAATACAGCCATTTCCGGACTTGACAGTGTTGACCTAAAGATACTTCTTACACATGACCCGAATCACTTCGAAGAGGCAGTGGTCGGGAAAACAGACATACAATTAACGCTCTCAGGGCATACTCACGGTATGCAGATGGGAATTTTAACAAAGAAGTTCAGATGGAGCCCTTCAAAATATTTCTATCCTCATTGGAACGGGCTTTATTCATCCGGAAATCAATATCATTATGTTAACCGTGGACTCGGAGTTCTGGCAATACCTTTCAGGATATGGATGCCACCTGAGATCACAGTTATCACCATTAAAAAGGAGTAACAGAATGAAACGGGTGACAGATAAACTGCCACCCGTTGTATTACCCTCACCTGATCTTTTTACAAACCTACTAACCTACTAACCTGTTAAGATATGGCCAAAAATAATTATTGGGAATAATCAAATGACCAATGGGTTCGGGTAACATGCGAATTAGTTTTGACGTTGCTGCATCATAGCCTGTCTTCTTTCAGCTTCTTTGGTTTTAAAAAGCTCAAAGTTCTTATCACCGAGTATAACCTTCAGTTCTTTGTCCCTTGCTGCTGTTATTTCTGTCATCTTGGCTCTTATCGCGTCACGATCACCAGCAGGCATTAATTTTGTTCTTTCTTCAGATGATTGTTTTGCATATTTCAATACTACATCATAAACTTTAGTTTGAGTAGTTTCATTTAGCTTAAGATCAGTCTTCATCCATTCAACCTGCGACTTTGCAATTTCTTCCGGAGTCCTCTGTACTCTCTGACCTCCCTGACCCTGTCCCTGCTGTGCAGATAAGTTACCCATAAAAAGTGATAGGATGATAACTGATATGAATTTAATTCCTGCTTTCATAATAAACAATTTAAGTTTCAACTTTTAGTAATAGACAATACGAAAGCCACCAATATTCCGGATAATTTTATTTTTTGAAATATTTAACGTTTGACAACCAGGAATTTAACATTTGAATATATAATAAAGTGGTTCTGCGTTAACCCTTTCCTATCTTCACTCTATTTTAGTAAATTGCATGCCGGCCGCTAACGATACCATCTATATGAAAAATCTGTGTATAAGCTTAATCCTCTTTGTTTTAGCCAGCAACACTTCATGTCGCAGGGAAGAATCAGCATGGATCAGGATAAACCAGGTTGGCTACAGGAACAATGATATTAAAGTTGCGGTTTTGATTAGCAAAAAGAAACTCGACCTGACAACCTTCAAAATAATAGATTCAGAATCAGGCAAAGTTTCAATGAAATCAGATGTTGAAAAAACAGTTGAGTTAACACCCTTCAAGAGCTGCTACAGGCTGAGGTTCACAAACCTGAATAAGAGCGGGATGTACCGGATAGTCGCAGGCAATACCACCTCGCCGGAATTCAGAATAGATGACAATGTATATGATGGTTCAGCTGATTATCTGCTAAACTATATGAGGCAACAAAGAAGCGGTTATAATCCTTACATCAGAGATTCGTGTCATACTCATGATGGCTATGTCATTTACGGTCCAACCGATGATTCAGCGCATATTAATGTATCAGGTGGATGGCATGATGCTGCTGATTATCTTCAATACGTAGCTACTTCTGCAAACGCAACTTATCAGATGCTCTTTGCATATTCCGAAAACCCGGCATCTTTTAGTGATAAATGTCTTACAAACGGACTGCATGGAGAAGACGGAATACCTGATATACTTAATGAAAGTAAATGGGGCCTTGACTGGCTTTTAAAAATGAATCCCGCCCAGGGTATTATGTTTAATCAGATTGCTGACGACCGTGATCATATCGGCTTCAGGTTTCCAAGCAATGATTCCGCAAATTATGGCAAAGGAAATGAGAGACCCGTATATTTTTGTACAGGGAAACCTCAGGGTCTGTTTAAATATAAAAACCGGACAACAGGAATAGCATCAACTGCAGGGAAATTTTCAGCTGCTTTCTCAAAAGGATCGGAGGTATATAAAGATCTCAATCCCGAGTATTCGGCAATGTTGATGTCTAAAGCAAAATCAGCATTCGATTTTGGTCTCGCTAATCCGGGTGTATGTCAGACCGCACCAGGCACTGCCCCTTACTTCTACGAGGAAGATAACTGGGTGGATGATATGGAACTGGCTGCAATCGAATTATATGATTTGACAGGAGAATACAAATACCTGAAGTATGCCCTGGAATTTGGACGTCAGGAGAAAGTTACACCCTGGATGGGGAGCGATACGGCAAGGCATTATCAATGGTATCCATTTGTCAATATGGGTCATCCGGCAATTGCCAGGAAACAAAAAACTCTGAATAACAGCGAGTTTGCTAATTACATGAAAGAAGGCCTCAACCTAATGGATTTAAAGGCTGCAAAAAACCCGTTCCATATAGGAGTTCCTTTTGTCTGGTGTTCAAATAACTATATCACTGCTCTGCTGACCCAGGCGCATCTGTATTCAGAAATTTCCGGTGATTCTTCTTATGCCGAACTTGAAGCTTCTCAAAGAGACTGGCTTTTCGGCTGCAACCCATGGGGCACAAGTATGATTGTAGGGCTTCCTGAAGTTGGCGATTTTCCTGTTAATTCGCATTCCTCATATGTAGTTAAAGGCGGACAGGTTTATGGCGGACTGGTTGACGGACCGGTTTACGCATCGATTTACAATTCATTAAAAGGCATTTACCTTTCACACAAGGATCAGTATGAACAGTTCCAGACCAAATTTGCTGTGTATCATGATGACTATGCAGACTACTCTACAAATGAATGCACCATGGACGGAACTGCCAGTCTGATCTATTATCTCTCTTCTCTGCAACACAAACAAGGGCCCTCAGTAGATAACACTTATATCACAATGAGAAAAGGGGCCATTGTCAGGATGGATTCAACAAAAAAGGAGGTTTACCTTTGTTTTACGGCTCACGATTTTTCAGATGGCTTTGATACAATAGTCAGGACACTTGATCATCATAGAATCAAAGCATCTTTTTTCCTGACCGGCGATTTTTGCAGGAAACCGGGGAGTGTTAAAATAATTAGTGCGCTTAAAGCAGGTGGTCATTATATTGGTCCGCATTCAGATAAACATCTTCTTTACTGCTCATGGGTAAAAAGAGATTCCCTCCTGCTTGGCAGAAAAGAGTTTATAAGTGATCTTGAGAATAACTACCTGGAATTAGCGAAATCAGGAATATCAAAAAACAAGGCAACTGTCTTCCTGCCTCCTTTCGAATGGTATAATGATTCAATCGCCGCATGGACCCATACTGCCGGACTTAAACTGGTAAATATTTCTTCTGGAACAATAACTAATCAGGACTGGACATTTCCTGATAAAGGGAAGCCATATTATTCGAGTGATTCATTAATGAAGAATTTTATATCATATGAAAACATAAAAGGATTGAACGGCTATATTTTGCTTATTCATCCGGGAACTGATCCAAGAAGAACTGATAAATTTTACCTTCATCTCGATTCAGTTTTAAACTGGCTGGAAAAGAAAAATTATAGTTTTCACTCATTTGCAGAGATCAATTAATCGTACAAAAACTATCAGAATTGAAAGAACAGAGAATTCACAAAATAGAGGATATAGAATTTAAAGTAATCTACTCAAGAAGGCGAACAATAGGGATAAGTGTGCTTCCCGATTCATCAGTGATTGTAAGAGTTCCAAATCTGACCTCGCTAAAAACTATCAGCCGGATAGTAAATGAAAAGTACGCATGGGTCTTAAAACATCGTGACAATTACAGAAAACTTGACAATAGCTCCCTGAAAAAATCTTACACTCCCGGCGAAATGCATCTTTTCCGTGGTAATGAATATATTCTGAAAATCGTGAAATCAGGGAAACCTTACTTCAGGATAAATGATAATATTATTGAACTTGGAACTGAGAAATCTGATGATTCTTCTGTTATAAGAAAACTGATGTACAAAGGATACAAGGAAGAAGCTTTAATTCACTTTCCTGAATTATTTAACAAAGTCCTCAGTCAGAACGGAAACGAAATGTTTAAGCCAGGAGGCCTGGTTATCCGTACAATGAAAAGAAGGTGGGGCAGTTGTTCAAATAAGGGTATCATAACCTTGAGCACAGAGCTTATTAAATTATCGGATCTGTATATTGAATATGTAATTGCTCATGAACTATGCCATCTTAAACATCATAATCACGGACCAAATTATTATAAGCTTTTATCGGAAGTCTTCCCTGAATGGAAATCGGCAAGAAAAGAGTTAAGAAAGTATATTCAGTACTAAAATTCAAATTATCATGGCAGAGACAGGTCTGGGACCTGTCTCTGCATAAAGAAATAGTTATATTTTAAATTTCAAATTCCTGACCCTTAGCCGGAATCTCAATGTTTTTAAATCCTTCTGCAGTAAGAGTTGAAACATATTTTTTCTGTGTTTCATATTCCCCATGAACTATAAACATCTTTTGAAGGGCGTTTTTGTCCTGGCAACTCAGGAAGCTTATCATTTCCATATAATCGCCATGGCCGCTGAAAGATTCCAGTTTTTTAATATCGGCCTTCACCGGATATATAGTACCGAATATTGAAACTTCTTTATCACCCCTGCCTATTCGTGCTCCCAGTGTTGTTGGTGCACAATATCCGACAATCAGAATTGTATTTTTGGGATCTGTGATATTATTAGCGAGATGATGTTTTATGCGTCCTGCTTCCATCATGCCTGAAGCTGAAATGATCACACATGGCTTTTTATGATCATTTAGCTTCTTTGAATCTTCTACTTTATTGATATAATAGAGATTATCAAAACCAAAAGGATCAGGATCCTTTTCCATTACATCACTGAAGTTTTTGTTAAAACACTCGGGATGCATCCGGAATACAGCTGTGGCATTCACGGCCAGGGGGCTATCTACAAATATGTCAATTTTAGGAAGTCGGCCAGCATTAAAAAAATTATTTAATGAGAATACGATTTCCTGTGTTCGTCCGACACTGAAAGCGGGTATGATTAGTTTTCCCCCCTTAGTAACACAAGTATCAATCAGTATGCTAAGAAGATCTTCCTCTGCATCTTTCGAAGGCTGATGCAACCTGTCGCCATAAGTCGATTCAGTGATCAGTACATCAGCCTGAGGAAAAGGTTGAGGATTAGCAAGAATCTGGTCAACCGGACGGCCTATATCTCCCGTATAGGCAATTTTTTTTACATGTCCGTTTTCTGTTATTTCGATATTCGCCACACCGCTGCCGAGCATATGCCCGGTATTGGTAAACTTAACTTTAATATTTTCATCAATTCTGAATTTCATCTCATTTGGCACACCTATAAACAGACCCATACATGCAGTTGCATCAGCCTGGGAATAAATCGGATCTACAGTTGGCAAACCTTTCTTGATTCTTCGCTTATTGAAAGTCATGGTGTCATGCTCCTGTATAAATGCCGAATCGGCCAGCATTATGGCGCAAAGATCACGGGTACCGTTTGTACAGATCACTGATCCTCTGAAACCAAGTTTATACGCATAGGGAATTAATCCGGCGTGATCTATATGTGCATGAGTAAGTATAATATGATCAACCGTCGAAGCGTCAAGCATTAGGTCACGGTTCATCCCGTCAGTTTCTAGTCCCTTACCCTGAAACATGCCACAATCAAGCAGTATCTTTTTTCCTGCCTGAGTGGTTATCAGATGTTTGCTTCCTGTTACTTCTCTTGCTGCTCCTATAAATTTTATTTTCATACTGAGTATTTATTTTATTTTATTGATAACCGAAATACAGAACTTAAAGATAGCGATTTATTTGAGCCGGATGAATTGTCAATTAGACTGGGACAACCGTTTTATTTTACCAGAAGGCTAAGCAACATCACTCCAATCAGCCCCATGATCCCGATTGAAGTTTCCATTAAGCTCCATGTCTTTAGTGTATCTTTAATGCTCAGATTAAAGTATTCTTTGAAAAGCCAGAATCCGCCATCATTAACATGGCCGAACATCAGACTGCCGGCTCCGATTGCAAGTACCATAAGTTCAGGCTTGACCAACCCCCCTGTGACCAATGGGAGTACAATACCGGCAGTGGTAATACCTGCCACGGTTGCTGACCCCACACAAAATCTCAGTATTGTTGCTATCAGCCAACCAAGGAACAAAGGCGATAGTGCTGACTGACTCAGCATTTCACCGATGTATTTGCTTACACCGCTATCGACAAGTACCTGTTTAAGTGCACCCGCACCGGCAATGAGTAACATGATCATTGTAATTGTGGTGACTGAATGGGCCAGTGAGCTCATTATATCAGTCATTTTGCGACCTCTTGCCAGCCCGAGCGAATAAATAGAAAATAAGACAGATATCAGCATTGCAATCACAGGGTTTCCTATATAGCCCAGCACTTTTCTTAGCTCGCTGTCTCCGGTCAGAAAAAATCCGGCAATCGTAGAGATCGTTATCAGAATTACCGGTAGCAGCGAAGAAAAGAAACTAATCCAGAATCCTGGCATTTCTTCCTCAGTTAAAAGCTTCTGATTCAAAAACTCAGCCAATGGTTTAGCTTTAATTTTACCAAGCGCTTTAGATAAGACAGGTCCTGATATTATAATTGCCGGAATAGCAACGATCAGTCCATATATTAATGTTTTTCCAAGATCCGCATGAAACATATTTACGATAGCAGTTGGAGCCGGATGAGGAGGCAGGAAACCATGAGTAACTGACAGTGCCGCAAGTATAGGCAATCCGACATAAAGTAAGGGAAGACCTGTTGAGGCTGCTACAGTGAATACCAGAGGGATCATAATGAAGAAACCGACATCAAAGAACAACGATATACCAACAATGAATCCTGTTAGCATCAGTGCAAGCTGTATATGTTTAATCCCAAATGCACTAACAAGCCTGGAAGTTATCCTCTGCGCTGCTCCACTATCAGAAACCAGTTTCCCAAGCATTGATCCGAAACATAATATGAGAACAAGAAAACCCATCGTGCTTCCGATGCCGTTTTCAACTGAAACGACAGCTTTGTCTATTGGCATTCCTTCAGCCAAACCAACGGCCAGTGAAACGATTACAAAGGATAAAAAGGAATCAAATTTAAGGACTAGAATGAGAAAGAGAAGAAGACATATTCCAAGGATTACAATAACTAAGGGCATAGAAAGAATATTAAGTGGTAGTTGTTACTTTTACTGGTTACATTTTGATGGTTGTCGGTACATTTACCTTTGTTACTCTGTGTTCTTACTCCGGGTAATTCCGTGGTTAAATATAGTTTTACTTTTTATTTTTATCTGTCCCGGTTTCCGGTTTAAGCGGAAACTTCACAGGTTTGTCATCACGCGCCGAACGGTAAATTGCTGTAAATAATTCCACAGTTCTTCTTCCATCTTCGCCAGTTACAGACGGCTTCATTTTGTTTTCGATTGCATTAAGGTAATCTTCAATCTGATATTGTATATACCTGATAGTCGGGTCACAGTTATTAAAAGTACTTGTATCCTGCCCGATCCATTCATTAAGTAAGTGTTCTTCCCCCGGAATAGTCCACAAGTCATTTACAGGCGGTTCTGTAACGCCGCTCCGACCAGCTATGAACATCGCTCCTCCGTCTGTCTGGACACCAATTGAAGATCCGTTCTTGCCATGAATCTGAACCTTACCGTACAAGCCGGGTTTCTGAGAATTACTCACCAGGATATTACCAATTGCTCCATTTCTGAATTTAACAATCGCAACCGCAGTATCCTCAACCTCAATATATGGATGATTCAGGTTTTTCCATATGCCATAAACTTCATCGACGTCACCCATATACCATAAGAGCAGATCAAGCTGATGCGGAGCCTGATTAACAAGCACTCCACCACCCTCGGTTTCCCAGGAGCCCCTCCATTCATCTGAGTCATAATATGCCTTGTCGCGCCAGCCTAACATGGTAACAACACCCAGAAGAGGCTTCCCTATCTTCCCTGCATCAATTGCCTGCTTTACCCTTTTCACAGGTTCATACCATCTTCTCTGGCTAATAACTCCCAGACTCACGTTCATCCTTTTACAGGCTTCTATGATTTCATCACAATCCTGAAGACTGGAACTAAGGGGTTTCTCAACCAGTACATTAGCTCCTGCCAATGCAGCTTCAAGAGCTGGTGTCTTATGATAAGGGTGAGCTGTGCAAACAATTACAAGGTCCGACCCGGAAGCTTTCACCATACTTGTAACATCAGGGTACGAAGATGTCTTATAGAGTGTGGCAAATTCGACTGCCTTACTGGCTGTTCTGTTCCAGACTCCGGTGAGCCGGGCATTCGGAATTGCGTCAATAGCTTTAGCATGAAGATGCGCAACTTTACTGCAACCCGCTATCGAAATATTGAAAATTCGTCCAGCCATGGCAAAAAATCAGGGTACTAATATAACTTTATTAAGGTTTTCCTCTCCTTTGTAGAGTTTATTGAACCAAATAGCTCCCTGTGAGAGGGGGACAGTTGCTGAAATCTGATCTTCAACAATTATCTTACCTGATTCCATCAAGGCAAGAACAGTTTCGTATTCACCTCGTATTGCACAGCTACCCAGTACTTTTAGCTCGCGGGTAACAACTTTCTGAAGGGGAAAGTCAATACCAGGTGATAGATTCCCTACAAGAACAGTTTTACCTCCTTTCCTCAATACATCAATAGCAGTATTAACTGATTCACTCACACCAACAGCTTCAAATGAAAGATCTGCACCCCTGCTATTTGTGATCTCTGAAATCTTATTGAGAAGTTCTCCATCAGATGCCATAATCGATAAATCTGCACCGGCAGACCGGGACTGTTCGAGTTTAAGAGGATTATTATCAACTGCAACGATTGCTGAAGCACCTGATAATTTGAGAAGTTTAAGGATAAAGATACCTATCATCCCGGCTCCTACAACAACACATCTGTCTCCCATCCTTATCCCTGACAGATTGACGGCATGAAGAGCAACAGCAACAGCTTCTACCATTGCTGCCTGTTCAAAGGTGACTTTTGCAGGTATTTTATATAAAATATGTTGAGGAATAGCAATGAACTCAGCAAAAGCACCGTCTCTCTTATAAGTTCCCGGGGAAACACCAAGAACTTCCCTGTTGTCGCTCAGATTATATTTTCCTTCAAGTGTAAACCAGTCATTGAGTGGATAAACCGTAGAATCGAAAGTAACTCTGTCTCCTATTTTCCATATGCTCACTTCTGAACCTGTTTGCGCAATGACTCCTGATGCTTCATGCCCCATGATTACAGGAGGTATTCTCCTTCCGGTGCTGCCGTCCATTCCATGTACATCTGATCCGCATATACCACATGCCATCACTTTTACCAGTACCTCATCCTTCTTAATGACAGGATCCGGAACATCTTTATAAACAAGTTCATTATAGTTCTCGAGAACAAGAGCCTTCATTATACCTTGATTGGGACAAATTTTACTGATTCACCTCTTTTAATACTGTAACTATTTTTATTTTAGCCGGTTCCTGAACAAAATTGCCAATTTTTGGTCCGAATGCCTTAAAATAATCAGACGCAAAATGAGCATCAACGGCAGCCTGGTTTTTATATTCCTCGACAAAGATAAACTTTGTGCTATCGTAAGGATCCTGAAAAAGCTGGTATGATTTGCATCCGGCTTCTTTATTAGATTTTTCAATTATCTCCTTTGCGGCAGCCAGAAAATCTTTCACTTTATCAGCTTTTATGCTAAGTTTGGCTGTTATCATCATTCCATATTCTGCGACCGGAGCCTTAACAGATGTTTTTGTTTCCTGCTGATTCATGTTTGAATTTTTATTTCCGTAACTATTACTGATTAATGCCATGCTGAATACCAGAACTAATAATTTTGTTTTCATGATCTTCTGTTTATTAATTAATTAGATAGGTGAATTTCGCTTACTGATTTAATTGCTCTGTCGGAAAAGAAATCTGCAGCCGCAAAAATCCGGTACAAACCACCGTCCTCCTGCGGTTTGGTTTTGATCAGCATAAACTCCTGCTGGTCATTACGATTAAAAAGTTCAGAGTATGTTATAACACTTCTATACCCATCTTTGCCTACTATACATACCAAACCTGTTTTCAGGTTTTCCCTGTTCAAAGGATAATCCTTTATCAGCACATCTTTTAAAAGAATTCCGGTGA
>Ga0302271_10004321_pt1 | contig 11424 bp, 6 predicted proteins | sample III_Bog_N1_1_FD_198767 | JGI IMG/M metagenome (GOLD analysis project Ga0302271, IMG submission 198767) | Peat permafrost microbial communities from Stordalen Mire near Abisko, Sweden - III_Bog_N1_1 | ecosystem: Environmental > Terrestrial > Soil > Wetlands > Peat | place: Sweden: Abisko... | reverse complement strand
TAAACAGTGGTAGTAAAAAACATGATACTGGTCTTTTGGTATCACAAATTAAATGCATCGGTTTGGAAAATCCCGCCGGAGCAGGTCCGGTTCCGGATTTCAGCTGGATACTTACAACTTCTCAGCGTGGACAAATTCAAACTGCTTACCAGATATTAGTTGGGTCGGACAGTGAATTAGTTAAAACCAATCCCAATACAATCTGGGATTCAGGGAAGACCCTTTCTGAAGAATCATCATGGATTCAATACCGAGGATCTGTTCTGGCAAGCGCAGTAGAGTATTTCTGGAGAGTACGGGTATGGGATGGGGATGACAAACCATCACAATGGAGCAAAACAGGGAAATTTGTCACGGGATTATTTGAAAAAAAAGATTGGAATAATGCACGATGGATAGGTTTTGAAGAAATACCTGATTCATTATTACTGGTACCAGGAGTTCATGGCAATGGTGATAATCTTGGACTTGTTGCTAAAAAAAGAACAACAGTACCATATTTCAGGAAAGAATTTAAGGTTGAAAAGAAGATCGCCAGGGCATATGCATTCGTTAGCGGGCTTGGCCAGTATGAATTATACATTAATGGAAATAAAATCGGTGATCGTTTTTTGTCGCCTGGCTGGTCGGATTACCGGAAGAGCTGTTTTTACAATACTTATGAGGTAACTGAAGACCTGAAACAAGGATTGAATTCTATCGGTGCCATAGTAGGAAACGGGTTCTATAATATTAACAGGGAGCGTTACAGAAAACTTGTCATAGCTTATGGAGCTCCGAAAATGATACTCAAGCTGGAAATTCAATACAATGATGGCTCGAAAGATGTTGTAGTAAGTGATGAATCGTGGAGAACATCTCCTTCCCCTGTTACATTTACAAGTATCTATGGCGGAGAGGATTATAATGCAAATCTGGAACAGAATGGCTGGGATATGCCTGGCTTTAAAGACGATTCCTGGAAAAATGTCCTGCTGGTAAAAGAGCCTGCCGGAATTCTAAGACCTGAGACAGATTACCCGGTTAAGGTTTCTGAAATTCTGGATTATAAAAAAATATACTCCGGAAAAGACAGTGTGTTTATTTATGATTTCTGGCAGAATGCATCCGGGATAATCAAAGTAAAAATCAAAGGAAGAAAGGGGCAGGAAATCCGTTTCACTCCAGGTGAACTTCTTGGAGATGATTCACTTGTCACTCAGGAGGCTACCGGCAAACCATTTTATTTCTCCTATATTTTAAAAGGTGAAAATGAAGAGATCTGGATGCCTTGTTTTACCTATTATGGATTCAGGTATGTGCAGGTAAGCGGGGCAGTTCCCAATTTATATCCCAATCAGGGGAATCTTCCGGTAATAAATGAATTACATTTTTTACATACAAGGAATTCCTCGCCGGAAACCGGTAGTTTTAAATGTTCAAATGAACTCTTCAATTCAATATATGAGCTTATCAAATGGTCGATAAAAAGTAATCTGGTCAGCGTAGCAACAGACTGCCCAACCCGCGAAAAGCTTGGCTGGCTTGAACAGAGTCACCTGATGGGTAATTCCATCAAATTTATTTATGACATTCATAATCTTTACAATAAGGTTATCGATGATATGATGGAAGCACAACTTGAAAACGGACTTGTTCCGGACATAGCACCGGAATATGTGCCATTTGTTGAAGGGTTCCGCGATTCACCTGAATGGGGAAGTGCCTGTATCATCCTGCCGTGGGATATGTATCAATGGTATGGAGACATAGAAGCCATCAGAAAAGCTTATCCGATGATGAAAAGATATTTAAATTATCTGAATGGAATGTCCGATAAACATATACTCTCGCACGGTTTAGGCGACTGGTATGATCTGGGTCCGAAATTTCCAGGTGAGGCTCAGCTTACACCTAAAGCAGTGACTGCAACTTCCATCTTTTTTTACGATGCAAAACTTCTGGGCATGATGGCTCAGTTGATAGGTGAAAAAGAAGATGCCCTTAAGTATGGCAATTTGGCTGAAGAGATCCGGAATGCGTTCAATTCAAGGTTTCTGAATCCTGTTAACAGGGTATATTCAACAGGAAGTCAGACAGCCTATTCGATGCCTCTTTTCTTCGGGATGGTTGATGACAGCATAAAAAGGGATGTAGTAAATAATCTCGTAAAATCAATAATTAAAAATGACAAGGCGCTTACTGCAGGAGATATAGGGTATCGTTACCTGCTGAGAACTCTTGAAGAAGCCGGCCAATCACAGCTTATTTTCGACATGAATTCAAAAACTGACGTTCCGGGCTATGGATACCAGCTCTCGAAAGGGGCCACATCATTGACGGAATCGTGGGCAGCACTGAAATATGTTTCCAATGACCATATGATGCTTGGACATCTGATGGAATGGTTCTACAGCGGAATAGGCGGCATCCGGCAAGTCCCGGGATCTTCTTCATATAGCAAAGTAATAATCAACCCTCAACTTGTGGGCGATCTTACCTGGGCTGAAACAACATATAAGACAATTCACGGGGAAATCACATGCAACTGGAAGAGAGAAAAAAACAACATCCTGATGAACATTAAAATCCCGGTTAACTGCAGTGCCATAGTATCGATTCCCCAGACTAATCCAGATTACATTTTTGAAAATGAAATTCTTCTCAATAAGTGCAAAGTTGTGAAGATAATTGAAGTCTCACCAACAGAAACTCTGTGCGAAGTATCATCAGGTGAGTATAACTTCAGGGCACATCTGAATAAATAATATCAATATGAAAAGATTGGGTTTTATATGTCTGGGTATTCTAATGATTTCTGATATTTCCTTTTCACAGTTTAAATTGAATATAGAAATTGTTGAGATCAGGAATAATTCAGGGAATATTATGTTACAGCTCTTTGATGAAAATGAAAAAGTCATAAGTGAAGAAAAGGGCAATATAAACGATAACAAATGCTTCTTCACCATTGAAAACCTCAAAACGGGGAAATATGCCGTACGCTATTATCATGATGAAAACATGAATGGTAAAATGGAAACAAACATTGTAGGAAAACCGACGGAGGGATATGGGTTTTCAAATAATGTAACCGGAAAGTTTGGTCCACCCCCTTTTGAAAAATGGCTTTTTGAAGTTAACGGCGATAAGAAGATTGTGTTAAAACCAACCTATTAAATTGATATAGTAACGTATACAGCTCATAATTGATGCTTATCTGACCTTCAAACTTAAATCTCCATTCAGGAAGACAAATATGGCAAGGAAAATATTAATTTGCGCCTTGAAAAATGAGACAAAACGAATTATTTATAGTCTTTAGATCAAATTCTGAAATCTTAATAAGAAGAAAAAGAGATGACCGGAAAAAAATCTGCAGTAATCATCGGAGCAGGAATCGGAGGCATTGCTACAGCAATCTATCTGGCAAAGAATGGATTTAGTGTTACTGTTTTCGAAAAGAATGCTTCACCGGGAGGCAGATGCGGACAATTGATCCGCGATGGCCACCGGTTCGACCTTGGTGCAACAATGCTAGTGATGCCGGCTACCTATCGGGAAATATTCGGATCACTTGGTATTCCCCTATTCGAAAAGAATGAAATAAAACCTCTTGAAAACCTTTATAAAATCTATTTCGACAACAATGATGTATTAGCTTTTTCTACCGATAAAGAAAAAATGAAGACCCAGCTTGAAAAGATCGAACCGGGTAGTTTTAAAAAATCAGAAAAATATGTTACTGACGGTTATGAGATCTTTCAGATAGGGACGAAGAAGCTTATCGGACGTAATTTTGACAATGTTTTCCAGTTTGCCAATTTCAGAAATATAGGAATGCTGATAAAACTTAAAACCTACATTTCAAACTGGAGGTATGCTAAAAAGTTTTTTCACGATTCACATCTGAGGATGGCATACACTTTTCAGAATATCTATGTCGGCCAGAGTCCGTTTGATTCACCGGCTCTTTTCTCGATGGTCCCTGCTGCCGAACTCACTGAAGGATCATTCTTCCCTAAGGGTGGAATGTACACTATAGTAGAAAATTTGTTGTCTGAAGCACTTTCTTCAGGTGTCAGGTTCCTTTACAATATGCCTGCTTCAAAAATAAGAACGACAGGGAAAAAAGCGGAGAGTATTATCTTCGAGGACGGATCTGAAATTATAGCTGATATTATTGTTGCAAATGCTGATCTTCCTTATGTCTATCGTAAATTACTGCCCGACAGGGGAAAATCAAGGAGGCTCGACAGGAAGAAATATTCATGTTCTGCTATCTGTTTCCACTGGGGCCTCGATAAGGTTTATCCTCAGCTTGGCCATCATAGCGTTTTTCTTTCAGACGGATTCAGAGAAGGGCTCGACAGTATTTTCAAGGACAAATCGATAAGTGATCATCCCAGTTTCTATGTCCATGCTCCGGGCAGAACTGACCCGACCGCAGCTCCCATAAACCACGATACGCTTTCTATTATTGCTGGTGCCGGACACATTGATAAAAAGAAAGATCAGGATTGGAATGATCTTAAAAGGAAAACACGGATAGCTGTCATTCAAAGGCTCAAACAGCTTGGACTGGAAGATATTGAAGAGCATATTAAATTTGAAATCTGTTATACACCTGAAAACTGGGAGAGCGCCTGCAATATCTCCCGGGGTTCTGTCTTCGGAAGCCTGGCTCATAATCTACTTCAAATGGGTTATTTCCGGCCTCATAATCAGCATAGTCGTTATAAAAATCTTTTCTTCGTAGGAGGCAGTACACACCCTGGCAACGGGATACCAAATATTCTTCTGTCAGCCAAACTGACAGCTGAAAGAATTCTCAGTAACCAATATCTTTGACTCTTAAAGGATGGATTCACATAGAGACATGTTTTTAGAAATATTCAATTCCATTGATTTCCATAAGATCAAGGATCATCCTAATATCCTAATTGCTGCCAATTTCTGGGATTCTGAAAGATTCTGTGCTGCTAAGATCTGCTACAAATTCATGCGTGCAATCGATGATCTCATTGATAACCATAAAGCAAAAAACCGGCTTATTGAACCGGAAGAAAGGAAGGAATTTGTAGCAAACGTTCAGGAATGGCTTAAGATGATAATAATATCAAAAGAGTGCAAGACTCTTCAGGGAGAACTTTTAGAGACAGTTGAAAGATTCAGGCTTCCGTTATGGCCAATGGAAGTATTCGCAAAATCTATGATATACGATATTAACAACGACGGATTTCCATCTATGGATGCCTTCCTTGAATATGCCGGAGGAGCTTCAGTTGCACCTGCTTCGATCTTCGTCCATTTAAACGGACTTCAGGAAATAAATGGCCGGTATGAGGACCCTGTTTTTGATGTAAAATGGGCTGCCACACCCTGTGCTGTTTTCAGTTACCTGGTTCATATAATCCGCGATTTCCAGAAAGACCAGTTAAACAACCTGAGCTATTTTGCTGATGATCTGATTATAAAAAATCACCTTAGCCGTGAGGCCCTTCGCAAATTCGCTAATGGCAAACCCGTGAACGACAACTTCCGGAATCTTATAAAACATTATTATTTATTGGCAGACGAATATCGCCTTAAAACTTATGATATTATTAAAGAAATCAGACCTCTGCTGGAACCCCGGTATCAGTTAAGTCTTGAGATAATATTTGATTTGTATCTCATGGTTTTTGAAAGGATTGACTTAAAGAATGGTAATTTCACAACTGAAGAGCTCAATCCGACTCCTGATGAAACAAGGGAAAGGGTATACAAAATAATAATGAATTTCGATAAGAGTCAATAATAGACCTTCTGCAACATGTGATCTCAGCATGCAAAGCAGGGCTGGGATTCTGATTTCTGACTTTTTTTAATCTTTAAATTCATGCAATTCGTATCTTTAATAAGGAAATTTTGCATTTATACCCCTGAATGAGAAGAAGTTTAATTTTAGTTTTTGGATTATTGACATTATTGTCGGTAAGTTGTGTATCACTGGGAAAACTTTCCCGCCATAATTTTAACTCAGGTTTTTATAAGTTAAAAGTTCATGGAGCAAAACCTTCCCGGGTTTATGCAGAGATTATTGAAGATTCAGTCATAGTATATCCGGTTATCAGTGAAGGGAAGAAAGAATTTCCAAATACAGCGGTATCACAGGGATTAAGGGTAAGCAGGATAAAGACTGACAATTATTTCTACAGGAGTAGCTTTATTAATAATTCGATTGATGTGGACTTAACTTCTATTCTGTTTAAATTCAGACATTCCAGGGATGATGTGCCAAACCAGTTCAGTGCTGATTTGGATTTCGCAGTATATGCTGGTTTTCGAAAGGATTATTATAAAATTGTATCACCTGTACATCCCTTTAATGAAGCAAGGGCATCTGTCAGGCAGATTGGTTTTGATCTTGGCATTTTTGCCGGAATAGGATCATCGCCTGTTAATCCCACTGTTACTAATAATAAAATCAGCCAGGAGTATGATGCAATGATTTTTCAAAAAGGTGTTGCGGGTTTCATTTCAATTAACAAATTGTCTCTGGGTTTAGCGGTCGGGTTCGATAATCTTCTTGACAAAAACAAGTCTCTCTGGATATATAATCAAAAATCATATCTGGGACTTATCATTAGTGTTTCAGGTTTTTAATGCCAGTTGGTTTTCCCCCGCAACTTTAGTCAGTTCCCGTGATCAGTGGTGCTTTATGTTTACGTTGTATGCAAAGTCAGGTTATTGAGAATATTAAAATCATTATCTTTGCATTTCGATTGTAACTTACTAATTTATGACTATTGAGACACTGGTTCCGGTAAATGAAATGGATGGCCGACGACTCTATTATACTTTTATTGCGGGAGCCAGAAAAGTTATTGAACATCAGGTTGAGCTTAACAAAATAAATGTTTTTCCTGTGAATGATGGAGATACTGGAACCAATCTGGCATCTACCATCCGTGCAGTAGTTGATTCGCTCCACCCTCACAGGTCGTATAAGATAACAGCAGACAGGATAGCAGAAACCACACTAGTGAATGCACGTGGAAATTCCGGAATAATTTTTGCACAGTTCCTTTACGGAATGAGCACTGAAACCGGCAATTTTAAAACTATTACAATTAAACAGTTTGCCGAAAGTATCAAAAATTCTGTGCGTTACATCTACGAGGCAGTAGCTAATCCGGTTGAGGGAACGATGCTGACCGTAATCAAAGACTGGGCAAATTATATCTACGAGAACAGAAACATTATTACAGACTTTAACCAGCTTTTCATCGGATCAGTTGATGTACTCAATAAATCATTGATAGCTACCAAATCAAAACTTGCCGTACTGACGAAAGCAAATGTAGTTGATGCTGGTGCCCGTGGTTTTGTCTTTTTTGTTGAAGGGATCATCGATTTCATTACAAACCGCAACCTGAAGGACCTTATTCAGGTCAAAGCCGAGACTGCACTGTTCGAAAAGCGGGAAGAAACAATTCCTGAAAAAGTTGAATTCAGATATTGCACTGAAGCGCTCATCAAAAACAGCTCAATCAGTAAAAGAGCATTATTGCCAATTTTGGAAAAATATGGAAATTCGATAGTTGTTGCGGGATCTGACAAGATGCGACGATTACATCTCCATACGAATAATCCGGCCGGACTTTTCAGCGAACTCAGAAATACAGGTACTCTTGCTTTCCAGAAAGCCGATGATATGGTCAGACAAAGTGAGGCTGTATATAACAGGAAATGGAAAATAGCTCTGGTAACAGACTCAACTTGTGATCTTGGCCAGGATATCATCGATAACTATCAGATAAACATGCTGCCGATAAATGTTAACTTCGGCGAAGATCATTATCTCGATAAAATCACTATTCAGCCCGAACAGTTCTATACACTTTTAAAGGAAAACAAGAACTATCCCAAATCTTCGCAGGTAAATGAAAAGAGTTTTATAAACCTCTATTCTCACCTGGCGACACATTATGATTCAATAATAGCCATTCATCTGAGCGACAAGCTGAGCGGAACATTTAACAGCAGCCAGAAAGCGGCACGTGCAATAAGCCTGGAATTCAACAAACCAATTTCTGTAATCGATTCCCGGAATATATCCGGTGCCCTGGGGCTTGTCATCCTGAGGACAGCAGAGGCAATTGCTGCAGGATATTCCCACGATCAGGTGGTTAATATGGCAGAAACATGGACAAAAAGGGCACACTTATTCGTTAGTGTAAGAACAATAAAATATCTTGTCAGAAGCGGCCGAGTATCCATGGTAAGGGGATTATTGGCACGGATACTTAATGTTAATCCTGTCGTTTCTATCGATGGATCGGGAAAAGCTATTCTTCTTGATAAGACTTTCAGTCAGAAGGCCAATATGGCAAGAGTGATGAAACATATCACAAAAATTAATCAAACGGAAAAAATCTGGAACTATATTGTTCTCCATGCAAATAACAGTGATGCGGCTGAATGGTATTCAACCAGGATGGAAATGCTGACCCGCAAAAAGCCTGCCTTTGTTGTCAATATTTCCCCTGTTCTTGGAGCTCATGCGGGGACAGGAGCTGCCGCCGTGGCACTTCTTTGTGATTAACTCCTGCTCATATGAGTTTTATTCATATGAAAACATCATTTCATTCTTAAAACCATAAAAACTATTTGCATATGAAATTGGTTATTAAGTTATTCCTGATTTCAACTGTAATTAGTCTGTCATTTACAGGAATCAACAAAGCTCAGAGTGTTCCTGCAGATTTCATTAATCCTCCTCATGAATTTTCTATAATGCCCTTCTGGTTCTGGAATGACACCTTAAGAGATGAGGAAATTATAAGACAGATAGCTGATTTTGAGGCACACGGAGTTTATGGATTTGTTATTCATCCCCGCATTGGCTTGCCTGATAATGTAAAATGGCTATCACCTGAAATGATTCATGCAATGGATGTTGCTATCAGGGAAGCATCACTGAAAAAGATGTATGTTATATTGTATGATGAAGGAATGTACCCTTCCGGTTCTTCCAGTGGCCAGGTAGTTGCGCGAAATCCTGAATATGCAGCACGAGGCCTGTCGAAGATCGACCTGAAACCTGGTGAAACTCCTAAGCTCACAGGAGGACAAAAGCTAATTACTATCATCAATCGCCCGGAAAACAAGCGCATAGCTATTATTGACCAGCCATCCGGAGGCAATATCAGGGGTCTTCATTATATCGGGGAAGGGAGCAGACAAATGAAGGAAGAGTCTCCTCCCGCCGGAGATATTCTGAACCCTGATGCTGTTACCTGTTTTATGGAACTTGTTTATGACCGTTATGCGAAGGAGTTTGGTAAATACTTCGGTACAACTGTTATAGGAATATTTACTGACGAACCTTCACCACTGGGACGTGGAAGTGCCCGGGGTATTGTGCCCGGAAATTCTTCCCTGCTCGCTCAGATAAAAAAGATACTCGGCTACGACATAACTCCATTTCTTACTGACTTATGGTACAATGATACACCTGATTCAAAAAAGCACCGGATAGATTATAACAATGCGGTTAATATTTGTCTTGAAGAAAACTATTATAAAAGGTTAGGTAAATGGTGCATGGACCATGGGATTTCTCTTATGGGTCATCCTGCCGGTTCTATGGATATTGGCGCTGAGAAGTATTTTCAGATCCCGGGGCAGGATCTGGTATGGCGATATGTTGAACCCGGATCCAAGGCACTTGAAGGGCAACATTCAACAGTGGCAAAATGCGCATCAAGCGCAATGCTTCACCTCGGTCTGCGACGTAATTTAAATGAACTATATGGCGCTTACGGACACAACCTTACCTATGATGAAATGTTGTGGCTGGCAGACTGGTGCTTTGTCCGCGGACAGAATTTTTTGATCCCTCACGCTTTTTTCTATTCCGTCAGGGGACCAAGGTTTGATGAACGACCTCCCGACGTGGGGCCAAATGCCACATGGTGGAACAGATACAACGAATATGCTGATGCCTGTCGCCGGTTAAGCTGGCTGAATACCGGCTCAAAACAGGTGTGTGATCTGGCAATCCTGTGTGAAGATGCTTACCTCCCCGATAAATCAGCAAAGATCTGTTACCAGCATCAGCGCGACTTCAATTATCTCGAGATAAGGCATCTTTGGGAAGATGCTAAAACTGATTCAAAAGGAATCCATATTGCAGGAATGAATTACGGACTTGTAATTATAGATAGCCTTTCAATCATACCTCGGCAAGCAATTTCATCATTGAAAGCTCTTGCCATGAATGGCAGGCTGATAATTAATAAACACGCAGATTTTTCTTCCCTGTTTAAAGGAGCAAAACTATATCAAACTCCGGATAATCTTGTAGAAGTAATTGACAAAGAAATCATCCCCGATCTTAGTCTGACTACACCTTCGGAGGATATCAGATACAGGCATGTTGTAAAAGAGACCGGTAATTACTATATTATTTTCAATGAGGGATCAAATGTTGTGTCTTCAAAGCTCAGGATTACGACAAAGGGAAACCGTCAATTATTAAATCCGGCTACGGCAGAAGCTATTAATTTAGAAGCAGACGAAAATGTCTCTTTCAAACCTCATGAATTAAAAATTGTGATGGTAAGCAAATAGTTTGAAGGATTCGGATCTAAATGAATATCAAAGGATTATGAAGTGCGAATGAATGGCTCCTGATTGTCTCAAAAATGCAAATTCGCATATTACATTTTTAAACATTTATAATAAATTTATTAATCACAACTATTGAATTAAGAGTATATTTAAACAACATTTTGATCACGAATAAATTGAAAATTATGAAAAGGATCGTCATAACTTTTATTCTTCTGATTTCCATTATTTCATTCCGCGGCCTCGCTCAGGACAAACCTGATAATTCGAAGATTGATATGATGCTCATCAGGGGTGAATTCAAAAGAGCAGTTGACAGCTGCACCCAGATTCTTACAAGAGATACTCTAAATTCTGAAGTTTATTATAAACTGGGAATTGCATACCAGAACCTTTTATCGGATGATAAATCGCTCGATTGTTTTTTAAAGGCTTCAACCATCTCACCCGATAACAACAATTACATTTTTACTGTCGCAAAAAGCTATATTAACAAAGGAAAGCCTGGTCAGGCCAAACCACTTCTCCTGAAACTGTGTGCTGCCGATTCTTTGAACTGGACATATGCATATTATCTGACAAGCATATTTATGCAGGAGTGGAACTATGATGAGTCAATACGAATATACTACCGGTTCTATAAAAAGGATTACTACAATTATGGATTTACCGATAAAATTGGCTTCGCCTTGTTGAAAAAAGGAGATACAGAAAAGGCGATTGATATGTTTAACAGGTCATTGGAGCTCAAGCCAAACAATACCAATGCTATGAAGAACCTGGCATACCTTTATGCCGGAACAATCGGTGCCGATACAGCATTAA
>Ga0302271_10004320_pt1 | contig 11431 bp, 9 predicted proteins | sample III_Bog_N1_1_FD_198767 | JGI IMG/M metagenome (GOLD analysis project Ga0302271, IMG submission 198767) | Peat permafrost microbial communities from Stordalen Mire near Abisko, Sweden - III_Bog_N1_1 | ecosystem: Environmental > Terrestrial > Soil > Wetlands > Peat | place: Sweden: Abisko... | reverse complement strand
TTCCCCCCCCCCCCTTAGACAATTGATTTAGCAACTGCAATCACTGCTGGTGGTACATTGAGTGTCTCAGTTGATAGCATATCAAACTACTACAGTCTCGCTCCAGTTTCACTGAAATTCAGCCTCGGATATTCCTCCACATAACTCGGAAACGAAGAAACAATTACAATCAAAAACCTATCAGCTAATGAAGTTATCGACACAGTACTTCAAATCCAAGATAAAAGCATAGGTGCTACGACATCGTACACGCTATCTTGTTCTTAATTTCTTCCAATGGACATGTTCACACTTACAGTGCCATCTCCAATCCATTTTGACAGCACCTCCACAACTGTTTCCTTGAGTGGGATAATTTGCTCATCAAAAGCAGTCTCTGCTGATTTACTAACTCTTACTGTGTCATGCGCACCATCAACTGCTACACCGACTATTGTAATCACCCATGTCACAAATCCTAATTATCTCTCGCCTGCAGTGACAACTCCACTGGTCTTGCAGACGCTTTAACTTATTGCCCCTAGCACATATCTCATAAACAATTACTCTAATCCAGTTACGCCATTAATCTACAGCAACACCTGCGACACAACATATTTCTGCAAGACATGCTCCACGTTAAACACTTCGAATTGCTTGTCTTGCTTTGCTGCGAGCTCGGTGTTCTACACTGCCGGATCAGCTTATGTCTCGGAGACTATTCTCGACCAATCTCTCGTCTCCAAATCCTTTGCTACATGTGTCGCAACTTGCCCGTCAGGAGCTTATTTCATTACTGTTTCCTCCGTTGCTACTTGCCAAGCTTGTGATATGTAAACCCATATTTTTTTTTCTCATGAAATCTTTTTTAAAATTTAAAAAATTTCCTCCCTTAGCAACTGTAAGACATGCTCGGGTACAAGCACAACTTGCTTATCCTGCAAACCAAGTGCTTCGCTCTACTTGGACACAACTTCGTCGACATGTGTAGCTACCTGTCCGACATATTACTTTCGTAAATTCATAAGCTTCGCAATTTTGATTTGTTGTGCTTTTTAAATATTTTTTGTTTGATTTTTGTTGAAGCTGATTCTCCTTATATCTGTGTGCTCTGCTCCACATATGGTAATTGCTTGAAATGCACTGCAAATAGCGTGTGCTAGAGCTGTATGGGAGTATATCTATTGTAGGATACTTCCTGCGTACTTAGCTGCAGTGTTGGATACTATTAATAAGGGAATAATTGCATAGCTTGTCCAACTGGCTGCTCAAGTTGTACTTCAGCACTGCTGTGTAGTGCTTGCTCGACAGGATATTTATTGTATTTGACATAATGTGTCACGACTTGCCCTGCTGGATCTTAAAAGCTGATCGTTAATTCTATCTAATAATGCTCATTCTGCGATTCTTCTTGCTAGGCATGCCTAAATTATCCTACAACGTGCACTTCTTGCAATACCTCCACTTATCTCTATGGATCTTCATGTTTAGCTGTTAGTGCGATACCAGCAGGATACTATGCGGATAAGCTAACTTGGACAGCACTTCCATGCAGTACCAATTGTAATACCTGTTCGACTGGTACTCTATGCACTGCATGCTCAGCTTCAACATATTTATATAAGGTAAAAAATCCCTCTCTCGTTCTCTTTTTCTTTCTCTTTTTGCGTATATGTGTTCATTCTGTTTAATTTCCCTATTCAATCCAGCTTTTTTTATTCAAACAGGGCGAATGCTTCACAGACTGTCCTTCTTCGACGACTGCAGATACAAGCGGTAAATGTGTTGCTGATACATCTAGCTCTTCTGGATCCTCAAGCAGCTCTAAAGTAGTTCCTTTTCCAACATTACTGGCATGCCTTGTCTTCTGCATATCCGTGTACTTCTCTAAGACCGAGAGAATCTAGACATTCGTTCCAGGATGCATTGTTGGATTCTGTGCATTTTTCGAATGGTGTTCCTGGGTGATTCTGATCATCATCGAGTATTTTTACGACAAGTTGATTACCGCTACGACACTTCTGGCTATATTTGGATTTGTGCTCTTGTATGTCTTAAATATCTACAGCTACATCCTATTCAAGCGATCCATCAAATCTGACACGGAATTCAAAGAATGGAGTGCAAAACCAGGGAATTCCAAATGCAAGAAGATTATCCTGATATTATCCTTGGTGTTCTCCTTCAAAATGTAAAAGATACTCTTCTGCAAGTATTTCAACTAAGAAGTCTTCAAGGTAAGCTAGGATGATTTCCCCCATCAAAACTTCAGTTTTAATTCCGTTTTGTTTGCATTTCAAATAATTTCTTTGCTTTATTTGTGTTTGATTTTGTTTTGTTATTCCTTAGGCTAAACTAGTGAGTATTGACTCATTTTCTCCATTGAATCATGTGTCTCTGCTGAGTGGCATAGTCAACAGCTTAGTCTTTATTGTTAGTGCTGCTGTTTTTGGATATCGATTACAGAATAACACAATGGTATTTATCCTCAGTCTTGATACCATATCTGTTACTGTTTTCTTGCTAATATTCATGATCTGGGAGGCGCTTAAAAAGAGTAACTTCTTTGAAGAGCCAACTACTGTTGAAACGCCAGATTTGTTTATCTAAAAATACTTCCCCTTTGACTAGTCGTACTTAGATAAACGAGCTAAAAGCTCCGTGTATTCGCATCTCAAAAAAATTGATTCCAACTCAAATTTAATGGAATTCACTGAGGATTGCAAGCATCCTTATGAAGAAAAAATGTAAAATCCGATTTCAGATGAGCTCGGAAGTAAGGATATGTCGAAAAATGCACCATTAGATAAACATATCCTGATGAATGCACTAAATGGTGCTCCATTTGTGATAAAAGACGAGTTATCTGAGAATTATAAGCCAGGGAAACCGAGGTAATTCGGAAAAATGCATATTTCACCTCAGTTCAATCCAAAAGGTAAATATTTCATTATTAAATCAAAGTGAAATTGTTAATGTTATTTGACTGAAAACCTTCTTTTTTTTATTGTAAGACTTCCCATCGATAAAGGAGAATGATTGGTCTGAAGAGGAAGAGAATATCAATATGGATGATACCTTTAATGATTCACGTATTGTCCCATTAGGCAGTAAAGGCATGATGAGTTAAAGAAAGGGTTTTCATGATAATCAGCAGGGAAATAATAATATTAAGAATACCTCAAAAAAGCAGAAACATAAGTAAAATAAGAAATTAAAGGACAATAAAGTTGCAGCTGAAGGAGGCACAGGTGGAGGAAAGAGCTAAAGGAAGTATAAGGTAGATAAAGAAACACTGAATGATAATAATAACACTCTTCTGTTAAACAACACTAATGACCAGTAAATGAGCAGATATTTTGATCGATCAGGTACAATGAATGATGATCATAATATATCTATGCCAACGGGCAGTGCGATTGGAAATTAATTGTTTTTAAACGATTAAGCACTCACGTTGCAGACATAACCTCTGCAAGATGATTAAAATTACTTCCCAGGGAGAGATAACAACGAAGCAAGGAAGAATTTAAATTATTCAGATGAAATTGTGGTGCATTATGATGATATTGATTAAGGTAAACCTTATCAGATGAAAAGAGGAGGAAATACAAACAATAATGGTAATAATCTCACTCCTCCTAGCAGAAGTGCTAGTAATGAACATGTAGCTGATGAGATATATCATGATCAAAGTGATTCGCCTGAGGGAACGAAAGAACTCAAAGTGAGTAGTCGTTCTGATGCTGGGAAGAGTTAACCTAAGAATGGACCTACAAAGAAAGGTTTAAGTTTCATTGTCAGTAATAATCAAGGTTCTTTTTTGGAAGGAGGAGGTATTTCCAAGGAAAAAAGTAAAGATTTAATAGAACAACAAGTTTCTCAAAAGAAGCCAAATAATATTGATGTTTCGCCTACTGCTGGATTTAAAGGAGAAATGAGCTAATCAAGTGCAGGGATATCTTAATTAACCCGAAATGGAATTAGTCATGATAACAATTTAGGAAATAGCTAAATGCAAAATAACATTTCCTACGATTTTAACCCTAAATTCTACGATAACTCGAGGGATAGTTTGCATTCAGCGAGTAACGGCGATAACTACGTGAACGAAATAAGTCCGTCGGATTTCAATATGATGAACTAACGCTATGATGAGAACTTATTCAATACAACAGGCAATTCTAATCATCTTTATCCGATACATCCTCAAAATGCTACACCCTTTTCTCAACAGAATTAGCAATAGCCAACAGCAACGGGTAACATTAATCTTGAAAAGATGTTCCAGCATCTTGAAAGAATGTCAATGTCCTCCTCAAATAATTAACCAATTTCTGTACAAACAAAATCAGACATTAAAAACTCCAATCCACTTGCATTCTATGATAACAGCCCTAAAATCATCTATTCGCCCAAGAGAAGAGCTGAAACTCGACTGCAATAACCTGCCAATGCACTTCATGTTATCGACACATAAAAACCATTATCAACATATGAATCGATGAAAAATCAACTAGTCCTAGATAACATCTCATAAGATATAGACGATTACGAACATTATGATCTTCCTCCATCGGAAAACTCCACGATTCAGCCAATCCAACCTTCATGGAAAAAATAATCTGAAGATAGAGGGAAAATGATTTTTTCTTCATAAGACTAGCGAAAGAGTCAAAGCAGACCTAGGCAAGAGAGAAAGAGAACTGGATCAAGAGGAAGAACACCTGGTGGGCTGCGAGTTAACAAAGCGAAGAGTAGCTTGAGCACGAGTAACAATAACACAGCGAGCAGTTTGGTTTCGGGGATTTACTTTGGAGGTCATCCAACGATTCCGGGGTTTGATGCTGAAGACATGAATGAGTAAGATGACGGAGCGGGAGAATTAGAAAATGTATCGTTCCCAAGATTTAATTTCCCATCGCAGTGAGGGAGGAAAACTTCGATTTGGGATTTATTTTTGTGGTGTTGTAAATATGTGGATTAATTCAAAAATCACACAAATATGTATTTGTTCAAATGTAAAGAACTTCTGCATTGTGTTGCATTATTTCTTCTTTCTCTTCTTCGGGTTAGTGGTTATCTGCTTCGGGGTTTTGCTCTTTATCCTGCACGAAATGTTCCCTTTCTTCTTCGTCGCTGGGGTGCTTAGTAGTAGAAGAAGAAGAAGAAGAAGGTTGAGAATAAGAATCTGGAGATTAGTTTCTTTAACAACCAGAGTTTGGTTCGAGGATGAGTAAGAGTTTCGCTTATTCAGAGTCATTCAAACTCACTGGATAAGCAAAAAAAATATATTAATTTCAGAATTATTTAAATAATTTTAATATTTTAAATCCTCAATATATTTGGATAAATACCTGTCTGTTAGGAGTCTATTCTTGCAAAGACAAACACAAGATAGATTGATGTTAAGGAGATGATAATGAACGTGAATATAACTGCCATCGAACTTCCTTCCACTTTAATAAAGGCAATTACCAACGGCATAGTCCCTGCAGCCATATTCTAAATGCTGTTCATGACTCCATAACCAATACCCTGAATTTCAAGAGCACAAGTCAATAAAAATATCAAGAAAATAAAGATTCTTCTCTTCTTACTAATCTCTTCGCTGGTACAACATACGACACAGTTGGCCAGATAACAGCACCAAATATCGCATAGCTTATACCGAGAATTATCAGTGATGTCCATGGATAGACCAATGGCAAAAGAATGAAGGAAATCAGAATTAAGAAAGAAGCAATTATTAACAATCGCACTCGCTATCCATATTTATCACAAATCAGTCCAACCACAGGGAACAAGAAGCAAGCCATAATGTATGGAACACTCATCATCTACCCAGTTATTTCTTGATTATGTTGTAAGGTATTTTCCTTGGGCAGCCAGAGATCTGCTAGAATTGAGCTGGAGAACGTATTGAATGTTAAAACGGATGTGTACAAGCAAGCCATCAGGATAGTGAGATACCAGAATAACTGAAAAAGAAAAATAATTTTTTAATAATAAGAAGAAGAACAGCGATTATCAAAAAATCAGGGAACAAAGCAGCCACCTTTAGTGAATATCAATAGATTTATTACTTTGGTGAACTTCGAGCAAGCCTTGCCTATTTTATGGATGATATCTCCCATCGATTTCCAGAATGAAACTGGTTGATTTGAATTTTCAGATGGCTGCTGATTCGTTTCAATGAGCATGTAATCGAGATAAACCAAAAGGATAGAGCAAAAGAGACTGAACAAGCATACCAGCACACCGAAATTGAAGCATGATTCCATGGATTTTATCTAATCAAAATAAAATAAAACAAAAATTGTCATGCATATTTTTTCATTTTATTCTATATCAGCTTATATTTCTCTATGCTTTAGAACTATTAAACATTACATGTGCAATCCTAGGAGTTAAGAACGCATTTAGCACGCTAGCGCACCTGATAATACTCAGATTAAGAGACTATTTTTGAAAAATAAGTTGCATAAACAAACAAAAATAAATCAGCAATATTTTGAAATGTTTTGATTTGTAGCAAAATATCTTCATTTATGAATTCCTGACCTGCGCGAAGGACATCTCTGATCCTTTAAACCAGTTGATAATCATCAAGTTGATGGTGATATTGATAGATTCTCCTCCGATTCCGAAGATAAATCTACCAGCGATCATCAATTCTAAACTACGCATTTTCATACCACCTGCAATGATCATCTACCCAAGGGTAATGAAGACCATGAACACAATAGTCATTTTTCTATAGCCTAGAGATTTCAAGGAATTAGAATTAGAGAAACTCATAATATAATGCAAGGAAATAAAGGAATGGGAGGGAATTTGTTTTGCTTGAATGTCATAAATCTACCATATTTATCAGTTAGAACTCCTCCGAATAGTGGTAGGATGATGTTTGGAAGCGAGTAGATCGTGTAAAGTAATCCAAACATGTACTCTGCTGTTTCTTTGCCGTATTTAGGAGCAAAAAAATCAGTGAGTTGCATTTAGATTACTGCAGGGATATCAATTATGAAGTAATCAGAGAACTAATAAAAAAAGTATCAAAAACATGTATCAAGAGAAGAAAGAAGGTTTGGAAGGGAAATAAATATATTTTACAATAGCCATGCAGCATAAGACTAAGATTAAGAAGCGAACACTGCTTTTGTGCTCCTGAATAGGAACTTTGCCTGGGGTGGCCATATCTTTTTTCTTCTTCCTCCTTATCACTCTCCAGATAAACTTTTGTGATCAATTAAGTGTTTCTTCAACTTTATTAACCTTAAAAACGTCTTTTTTTAATTGATTTCTCTCTCTCTCCCAAAATAATTGGTTTATTTGATTTAGAAACAGAAGAGACCATTAATATATCATATTAATCCTCTTTTATTAAGATCTTGGATGATAAAAGGCGTTTTAAATCAAAACAATTTTCTAATGCGTTTATCTTGAATTGAGCTACTTGGAGCGGTTATGTTAATAAACTGCATAGAAATCATACCTTAGCTTAGTCATTAAATTATTCTATTTCTATTTGTATTTATTATGTCTTTTCTTTTATTTTGTATGTGAGATCATGAATCTTGTTTAGAAGAAAAAAAAAGATCTTCAGAAGTAGAAATTTTCTCCATTAAAAAGAGTAAAAAATAAGCAGAGAAAGACACAACTAAGATAATTAATTACTACACCAAAAACAATCTTAAGTTTAAATATTATTAATTGTAAATTCTCCCTAAATAAAAGATTTATGTACTTGACACACACAAAAAACATGAAAACCACCCAAAACCATTCCTGGTATTTATATTCTCTGCTATTTCAAAACTTTCGATTGATTTTTTGAAGATCAGAAGACACCAAGTAACTGCTTCAAAACATATCGACAACTGTCTAATCTGCAGTCACATTGATATTTGATATGACACAGTAGTAGTCATCACCTGGACAATAGAAGGTTATTCCAAACCTATATTTACCTTGTTTATTGATCTTCTACGGTTTGACTTTGACGATATTTGCATGTAACAGATCAGTTATGTAAAATGATTATGTCGCAATGCAGAATTTAAACTCCAGTGCAGTGAGATTCTGTAGATTCGGAGGGATATTAAGCAATTTCCCTTTGACTATCTCCTTAGCACCGAAATTCGGAGTAGACATAAACGCACTCTCATTGTCGTCCTCCCCTATATATTGCGTGTTCATTATGGATTCCTCAATTAACCCAATCGTTATGCATCCTGATCCGTAAAGTGGCTTGTTGAATTATATCTCAAGACTGTAAACTAATGCGTTATCTAATGTTTTACCAACAGTAGCTGTACCTGCGAGGCTCTTTCGCTGGGCTATCCTCCATCTTTCTTCTTCACGTTTTATTTCTAATTTCTTGCTGTCTTTCCAGGAAGTGCTAACCCAATCTAAATCAGTGGGGATGTTTTATTCTCCTAATTCACTCAGCAATTCGCAGATTGGGAACTTAACTAATAAGGATTTCAGATAAAGTCTTTCGCTGTAACTGAACAATTTGAATGTCTAGATTGCATTCCATAATGCAAAGGACATAGGTTGGTATTCTTAAGCAGGTGATTTAAGGGTTTTATATGATTCTCCATACTTTTGTGATAATTCGGATATCTTATTCCCTAATTATATTAGATTACTTATTTGAGCTTTATCTAGTCCTTCCCATTGTTTTATTATCAAATTGTTATCTATTTCTGAGACATTGAAAGATGCTAAATACTATTGCACTCCTCCTAGAATGCTATTCAACTGCTCTGTGAATTCATCACTGCATTGGTTACTCTCATTTTAAATTAATTTCATGACTCTCTCTGCGCTTAATTTGTTGCTAGGCTCTTGTGGATTTAGAGGATTCTGTGCTTTTATGATTTATTTAGCAACTCCAATGATTTCACATAGGCCTTGTTGACTTTTGGTATCGTCTGCGAGAAGTTCTTGGATTTCATGAATTGTTTCCGCTCCTCGTTTGAGTTAATAATCATTTAATCCTTTGAATTGCTCTTGATGGAATTCTTCCTTGTGGATGTTTTGCACTTGAAAAGTATTCACATATGAACTCACTTTTTCAAGCATTCTTTTAATTTTTTTGGACGTTTCTTCATTGAGATAATTTGATTTATTATCTAATAGCCCCATGATATCAGAAACCTAAAGATTTTTCTCATTTTTTGAGGAATTACGATACTAAATCAGACGGTCAGTGAACTCATCAATTTACGATAAAGCTTATTCGTTCAATTCTCTCAGCTCTGTGAGTCTCTTGATTTCTTCATTCTTATCACCTAAGTCAAACTCATTGAATGCATCTTTGAATTTTTCCATTTGCTCTTTGAGCTTCTCTTTGAATCCTGCAGACAGTTTATTTGATCGGCTTGAGATAACTTCCCAGATCAAATTGAAATTGCTCATTTCATCAATTCTTTAGGCATTACTTTGAAGTGATGAAGTTTGCTGGTTATTTTGTTCATTTTTTCCAATAAACATCTAAATCTAGGCTATTTTCCGTAGAATCTCATTTTAAATTCCCTTTGGACCTTCTAAATCCATCACGAATTCTGACTACGTCAACTAATCTAAACTCTAGTTTAACTCGATTTTAGTAGCCTCATTTCTCGATAGAACATCAGAAATTGTTTATCTTATTTCCTTTGAGAGAGATTCGGTGTCATTGGAGGTGTTCAAGGATATCTTCTTGAGAGTCTCCTTAGCACACAGTTAGCTGTATTTCTCTAGAACCTTTCGATCAAGTCCACTGAGTTGTGTATTTTTTATTTTCATTTATTCATGAACTTCATCTATTTGATCTAAAATACTAGATCTCAATTCGTTGAAGTACTTATCAATTTTGTCTTCAGTTTAGCTGGCATCTTAACTTGGTTTAGAAGAAAGCGCTTTTAATCTCTCAGTGAGCTCAGTTTCATTACACAGGGGCCAATTCCAAAATACCGTTTTTTCGTTACTTTCTTAGATGTGCGAAAGTGGAATAAGATGCTTCCGCTTCAAGGGCTACTCCATGAAGCAGTCATCACATTTGAAAGCAGAATCAGTTCTGCTTGGATCGGTGCAAAGGAAAGTTAACTTTTTAGAATAATGCAGGGAGCAATTTCGCTAAATGAGCATTGGGAACAGCTATGACGCTGAAACTTAGTTTTCTTCTGCTTTAAAAGAAGTTGAGGTAGAATTAGAGGCCATTTTGTGTTTTGTAACTTTTATCAATTATTAACTTGTTTTTGTTGTGTATTTCAGAGTTTATCTGAAGCCAAATATTTGCTCGTCTTTTGAAGGAGTTTCTTTTGAGCTTAAAAATTGATTCCACAAAATCCATCAGTATTGTTTAATAATGATTAGATGAATCACTCTCTATTCATCAAATAATGTTTCTTCAATCTTAAATACCTTTTCCTCAAAATTCCCCAGCTTATCAAACAATAAAAAAATAATTAAATTTCTTATTTTTCTTCTTCTATCAGAATAACAACCTCCTTATTCAAAGAAGAAATGCCTTAATTCAACACACATGAGCAGCAAGATCTCTTTGATTTGTTTGCTATTGGAGCTCTAAATAGAAAATATCTTTCAAAATTATCACGAAAAAGCTTTCTTTTTTTTAAAATGAGATAAAAACATCCTTTATTTTTCAATTATTATTTTAGAATAACTACGATTTGACAGTGGTTTAAACAATAATAGAAGTTTCAGAAGGATGTTTTTTAAAGTCATAAAATAAAATCACACTCTACTTATTAGCTAGGTACATTCGCAAAATAATTTTTTATTAAATGCTACAATAAAATGTAGGGAAAACATGCACAAAATAAAGCAACAAGCTGTTAAAATCTGTAAATTTCTCATGTGATATCATATTGGCTATGAACTACATCGAAAAAGTAAACAAAAACTCCTAAGGTCTAAGCTCGTTAACTCTCTAAATACAAAAGGGTTTAAATAAATGCAAATTATCTGAGCAAAAGATCATCTTTAGAATCACACTCTTGAATCTTAATTTTTAATTAGGGACCTCTTTAATATATCAATTTCAATTATTTTTTTACTTCTTTTTCAAATAGTTTTGTGAAATTAATCTAATTAAAATGAAAAGTTTTGCTCAGAGGATTTTGACTTTGAATGAAACAAAAGATTTACATATTTATTCTTTATTATTAATATGTTTCTAACATCTTTGCTGACATTTAGTCCTTTTCTTTTGAACCTATCTAACAATCCAAGAATAATAATTTTTCTAATTGCTTCTACTAAGACCTGTTACTTCCCCTGATGATTGAGGTTGGTTTATTGTCTCCTAATGATATTTTGTTAATTGAATAAATTAAGATTGAATAATCGCAATCAAAAGAGAATGAATTCTCACAATTAAATATCCAAAGCACATTGTAAGATTTATATTTGAGATAGATCCTCTTCTTGATTTTTT
>Ga0302271_10004319_pt1 | contig 11433 bp, 5 predicted proteins | sample III_Bog_N1_1_FD_198767 | JGI IMG/M metagenome (GOLD analysis project Ga0302271, IMG submission 198767) | Peat permafrost microbial communities from Stordalen Mire near Abisko, Sweden - III_Bog_N1_1 | ecosystem: Environmental > Terrestrial > Soil > Wetlands > Peat | place: Sweden: Abisko... | reverse complement strand
CTCATAATAATCAAATAAGGACAACAATGGAAAGAAAGATTGCTTGTGCAGTTGAAAAAGTTAATATCCATTATAAATTGCTTCTTCTTCTTCTTCTTCTTCTTCTTTGTTGTATTACAGGCTAAAAACATTTCGAATAGTTAAAAAGCAATTAGTTTTTTTTTCTAAAATATTTTGTAGATTAGGTTTTTTTTTCTGGATGAAAAATATTTTATTTTTGCTTTGACTGTGGCTTGCGGCTGTCAATGCTCCTTTTAAACTATCTCGTGCAGGTTAGAAAAATAAAAACAACAATCAATTATTATTTGCTCTTAGTGCATTAGTAATTTGCTCTAAGAATATGAATGATGATACTGAAGGGAATGAGACTACCCAAGAAATATTATTAATTTGATTCCTTCAAGGTTCTTTTAAAGATGAGAACACAACAGAATCATCATGCCTGCTCAATATTTTACATATTATGCTTAGTTAATTGCATAGCACCTTGAGTTTTATAAAGGCTAAAAGATAACATAACAGGCAACGACAAATGAACAATTAAAACAAGTTTAGCGCCTATCTCTCTCTACGTGTCACTCAAATTTCTGGATCTATTATCACGTTAAACTCTATTAAAGATTTAAAACCTAAGTGTTTATTGCACTTATTTATAAGTTACCCTTCATTTCATCTCTCTCTCTATCTTTGGTTGCTTTGTTTGTTTATCTTGTTTGCAAATTAAAAGAGAGAGAGAGTTTTAATAATTTTCCTGATTAACTTTTCATTTAACAAGCTAATTAAAATACCCCTCCCCCCCATAAGTTCATTAGGAATCAACAAACCAATAGTAGATCCTACAAAAGTAGAGCTATCTGTGGAATTGTGTTTAATATCCACTAAAAAATACATCGCAAATCTGAAAAACAAAAATTAATAGCTCTCTACAACTAACTAAACATTTAGTCATCCAAGGTAACTATTCCCTATCTCTGAGCAATGTCTCTGGGAGATTTCAAAATCTTGAAGGTCCTCAGTGAAGGTGCCTATTGTTGTGTCAACAAGGTTCATAAGATCTAAGAGAATCAAGAGCATGCCATGTCAGTTATTAGAATACAAGAGCTCACGAAGAAAGAAAAGGACAACTCCATCAATGAAGTGAGTTTGATAGCTTCGCTGAAAGCCAAGAAAATTCTGAGATAAAAAGAAGCTTTCTTTGAGAAAAACGACTTGAATTTCATCATGGATTATTTCGAAAATGGAGAGTTAAAATTTAATAATTTTTCTTATCTCTTGTTGGTTCCTTTTAGAAAATTTTAGCCACGCTATCGACAACTGCAAAGCAGAGTTGAAACAAGATGAAAAGTTTCATCAAGGCTTATTTAAAAAAACCCAAGTTGAAAGCACCCTTCGAAGATAGGAAGATTCCTTGATAACCTGCTTAACTGTGTTGCAATATGAGCCAGAAAATAGTAAAGTTCTAACATTGGGAACTGACATCGAGCGATAAATCGAAATCAAAAACAGCAAGAAGCGAAACATCACCAAGCATAAGAAAACGCAAAGCTGTGAGTTACTCGCTGAATGCAAGAAAAGAAGAATTTATTAAACAAAAGTTAATTTACCCTTCTTAAATATATCCTTCTTCATTTTGATACAGATTATTAATAGCTAATGCAGTTAATTATTCTTAACGCAGCTACTATTATCAATTAATTAAACTTTCTTACTTAGAATTGTGAATTAACTGCTGAAACATTTAATTTGATATAAAAAGTCGGGGACACCCTTGATACTTTTGAATTTAAATCTTAATTACAACAGCAAGCTTCAGTCTGCTCTAATTTCCTTTTTTGCAAAGATCTAATATTTTCTCCCACCACCAACATTCAAGCTTAGTCGCCGCCGCCGATTCACTAATTTATAATAAGAAAAGAGAAATATCTTAAGAGAAGAATAAAGAGCAACAATACAAAATAATTATCATGGATAAAAGTACAATTTCAACAATGCTCTAGAAAGAAATTTCGAACCTAAGAGCCACTGATGTCTTAGCGTCATGGAAATATTTGGCTGAAAGAGGATATGCAGTAGAGAACATGCTTGGATGCGGCTCCTTCGGTGCAGTTCTGCTAGGAAAAAATATCTAAAGCCAAAAAAAAGTAGCTATCAAATTGATGTACATTGAAAACGATAAATAGCTTCTTAGTTTCACTTAAGAATTCACAATCATGAAGAAACTCGAATCTCCTTACACTGTTCATCTGCTTGATTAGCTAACTGACTTCGAGAACAGCTATTTCTTTTTGGTCATGGATCTCGAAGAAAATGGAAATCTAGAAACATTCATTTCAGATAATCCCAATATAAGCGAATCTCAGATTATTACTATGTTTATCGATGTTCTTCGAGGGTTAATATACCTCAAGGAGAATAAGATTATTCATGGTGATCTTAAGCCATAGAACATCCTTCTCTCTATCAACAACTCTCCCAAATTAGCTGACTTTGGACTCTCTACGTAATTACTAGGAAGCAGGGTTTAGTATACTAGCAAAGGAGGCAATTTTTATTATGAGGCCCCTGAGCAACAAATAGAACAAAAATCCTAAATTGAATCCGATTGGTTCGCCGCTGGATTAATTCTCTTTAGACTATGCGGCAACCATGATGTTTACTAGATGCTTCAAATAAAATATGGGAACTTTCCAGATATCACCTAACTCATAACTCAGGCATTAAAACATTGTGAAGGTAGCCTTTAAAATGTTAGAAAAATCCCCAAAAGATCGAGCCTCACCTGAAAAGGTTATCTCCGAGCTACAAAAAATATATCAACCTCTCTTTCATCCTCCTCCTCTTTCCGAAATAGAGTAATTAAGTTGCTTGTTTATTTTCTTTTTTTTGCTTGCAAATGAGGAGTGAGTGGATTTGTCTTTTTTCCCCAGAGTTAAGTTATTCCTGCTTTGCACTATCATCCCTAAATAAATAATATTTGATTGAACACTCACATTGTTCAAAGAGATTTTACAAAAGAATCTCTCTTTAAATAATCTACATCTCAAAAATAATAATGATAGAGAACATTTCCACAATAATAGATAAGAAGAGAAAGTAAGTTGTAAATAATCAGATTTTTATTTTAATGGAAAGTTTTTTTTGTTTGTATTATTAAAATGACTTCTATAGGAGGAGATTAATTCTTAATAATCTTTCTTTTTCAGTGTCATGATCACTTCATTTTAAAAGCACGATTTATTTTCAGTTTCATTTCATATGCACATTTAATAAAAGGATAAAAAGAATTCCGTATGACTATGGATACTATGAAGGAGAGACGAAGAATAATATTCCAAATAGATAAGGTAAGAATAGAATAGTTTCTTTTTAGTGGGTTTAGGTTTTCTATTTTGCTTCAATAGGCAAGTTCTTCTACAATGATGAGGACAGATATGAAGGAGAGTGGAAAGATGACAAGAAGCATGGTCAAGGTAAGAAAAGTGCTTTTTATTGAATGATTTTGATTGATTCTAACATTGTTCAATGATTGAATAGGCAAGTTCTTCTGGAATATGAGGAATAACATTGTTCAATACTTGAATAGACAAGTACTTCTACAATGATGGGAGAAGATATGAAGGAGAGTGGAAAGATGGCAAGAAGCATGGTCAAGGTAAGAAAAGTGATTTTTATTGATTCTCACATTGTTCAATACTTGAATAGGCAAGCTCTTCTACACTAATTGGGACAGATATGAAGGAGAGTTCAAAGATAACAGGATCAATGGGATGGAAAAGAAATTCGACTCAAAAGGAAAGTTGGTTGGAGAAGGAATATTTTCAGAAAAAATACTTATATAACACTTCTGAATAACAATACCTATTTCTTCTTATTATTTTTGGAATAACTTTTGTTCGAAAAGAATGGTGTTGTTCTTATTTGTTGAATCAAACAATCAAAATACAAGATAGAGAAAGAGAAAAACATTGATGTATTTTTTTCCTTCTTTCCAGCCAACAGGTGTTTAGTTTTCTATCTATTCAACTTATCTCATATTTCTTCTATTCATAAGACAAAGAACTTTATTATCCTCGAACTTGCATTTACTTTCAAAATCTCTAAAAATTTCCTCGATTTCTTTGTCTTTTCAAAATTACTTCCAAGATATTTTCTATTTAAAAATATCTTTATTCTAGCTTCAAAAAATCATGATTTACTTGATTAAAAAATGTCTTACTAAATCGTCAGCTTACCCTGCATACATGACAAGCATCAGCATAGAGAGTAGAACATCTCATTCACTCTAACATAAAAACTTAAAAAAGAACTATTGAAATATGAATAATGCATATGAAAAGAGAAGAAGATAATAGAAATAAACAGGAAATAAATAAATATTATTGCCTTTTAAAGTAGCCTGACTCTAGCCAGGGTGAGTTAAGGATATTCAACACTACGAGAAATCAAAAACATTCAGAATATTCATGTCGTATTTCTCATTTTCATTTCAGACAAGACAAGAAAACTGTTTCTTTTTTTAGTTAAATCTAATCTTAAATCTACTAGAGAAGTGTTTTACAACTAATAGTAATTATTTTGAAAGTTTATTTTGTTCTTTTATTGAAAGACTAGGACAACAACAAAAAAAGAGGCTGTCGACACTGGGATTTTCACCTTAATACTAGCCTAGCTTTAAGGCGTTCAACTTCGGAGTTCAAATGGGATCCAGTGTGTTTACCTTAGTATTGCTGACAAAGAAAAGTTTCTGTTAATTTATTAATTTAAATCTCTTAGATGCTAAACTTGCATTTAATCTGCAATATTTGCATCCTGTTCTCTCTAAAAAAGCGAGGATTTGTCTTAACAAAGAAAAGACTATCTGTTTATTTGAAAATGAGCAAACCTTACTATTTTCAGAAAAAAATCCTTAAATATTCTTGTGTTTATGCTTTGAATACTATTAACCTTAAATCGAAACTAAATAATGGATAGAGAAAGGATGACTAGTATTATATTGTTTTTTCTGTTTGGATAATGAAGAATTAATGTTTAAAATGAATCTAACAGCATTTCTTGAGCTGTTCATAATAAAAATGGACATTTAAAGTAATTGTCATCTTGTAAATCCAACAGATCTTATTTATTTTTCACAATAATCAACTTTTATCTATTAGCCTTTCCAAGTTCATCCTCATCTAAAGACTCAGAATCTTCTGTTGTTTGAGATTCCTATTCTCCTCTGATATCTTCATTCTTAGAATCCATTTAAAAAGAGAACTTGCTTCTGTTTTAAATGAAATTTCTATCATAAAACGACTGAAGCTACTCCATAGTGACTAGCTTGTTATCGATGCGATGTATTACATAGAAGCTAAAATCAAAATCATACCTATCTTTCTCAATCTACTCCCACATTAAATCAAACTGTACATCCATCTAAGATTACCGAGACTACTACGAGTTCGGATATAATATCTAATATTTTGAAGGTTGTGATGATTTTTGTTAAGACATCTTCTCATAATAGCTTCTTAGACTACCTACTCTCTCTTAAAATTCTTCATTCGAAATACCTTGAATTTCCTTTTAAAACTCAATTAAACCCTTTTCTATCATTTTATCTATCTCCTTCGGTTGCTTCTTATCACCCTACAAAAGTATACTCAAGTGATCAACACATCCAAAACTCATTATCTTCACTTAGACAATATACCCTAGACCTTCTTGAGTTCTCAGATAATCAAAGAAAAACAAATTCATTTTTTGTTCTAATAAACTTAAATATATAAAGTCATCTAAGTTCCTCTCGCCTATTTAGTACACATTGACAATAGCAGAGTTGGCATCGTTGCTGTTCGGATTCGGTATGGATAACCGATAATTCTAGTTTGTGAAATTTAATATTTTATAATGTCCTTTATGATGTCTAGCTGGTTCTTCGAGAGGCAATAACCGTTACATCTGTTTGGCTATTTTAATTGATTCAATAGGAGAAATATTCCCACTAGATAAGATGTTTATGTCAGTCGCTTCATGAAGAATTTATATTATTGCTTAAGGATCTGTGTAGTTAGCAGATTCAAGAAGTTTAATGTGTTTCTGAGGGCTGAATGATTGCATATCGATGAAAGGCTTTACATATTCACTGAGAAATCTAGAGATCAACAGTTATTTGCTGATTAATGCTTGTAACTCGTTGATTTTTGTTTATCTTCCAAACTGCCATTCTTCAGAAGTTATCTATGGAGATCTCCATGTAGAGACTAATTCCTAAGTTACATCAAGGACATGTTCTCTCCAGCAAACTAAATTCATCTGCAAAATGTCTATTCAAAATGATCAAAATTATTACAAGAAATCGTCTAAAGGAAGAGTAATGGATTTTTTATAATTTCATGCATACCTCGTTGTGTTCCTACAACATCCCAAGCAATATCTGATTGCAATGCAGCTGAGAATGTTTCTTAAAGTTACTTCTAAACAGCTTAGAGGTATATTTCAAGAACTACCATTTTATCTGGGTCTACAGCTAATTCTTTTCTTTTAAACAATCGCATCCTCAACTTAGCTTTTGGCTGTTTTGAAGATGCATCGATCATGTAAAAGCTACGTACACGATTGGAATGATAAAGCAACACTGGAAGTGTTTTGATTTCGTCAGATAATTCTTCTATTCGCAGATCCCAATTGAGAATACTAAATGCGAACTTGCTGATATTCTGGCTGCTGTCTGAGATTTACAGTCTAAATTTCTCAAAAGGATCCTCTGAGTATTCTAATAAACATCAAAAACCAAATAATGATATTAGAGAATGATGAAACGAAGTGTCGTTTAGAACCTTTATTCTGAACGTCGAAGATTTCAGAAGCCCCAACGTCAAGGTCCTTCAACACAATTTGTTCGTGAATTTTTTTGGAATTATCATCTTTAGGGCGGTAGATTTGAATTGGAATAACATCAGGTACCATGCTTAGATCTAGTTCTATGTTAAATGAAAATAGATTATCATCTTTCGTGTTTTTGTTATCTCCTTCAACTAGGAAACTGGCATATTCTTTTGTGATTTCTGCAACCACACCATAATCTAGGTTGAAGATATCCTCTCGAAGTTCAAACGTATTATCAATGTTCTTGAATTATCTTGAGTTCACAGCTTATTCTGGATCGAAGTTATTGCTTTATATTGCTATGATACCTCTCAACGGATCACTTAAAATCTCTAATAATCCATTCCATTTTTCTTTATCGAATTTTTTGTAATTTTCATTTTAAGCAAGCAAGACATCTGCTGCTTCTTCCTTCGTTTCAGCTTTATTCAATTCTGAAGCTATTGAACTGATGACTTCTTCCTGCATGCCATCAAATCCATCAGAATCAAATATTATTTTGTTTAATCTTGCTTTTATTTTGAAATTATCTTGTTTCACATGGTATTATAATTATTTTAAGCATTAGTAATAACCACTCAAGATAACGTCTATATGTTAATAGCCTTTGTTAGTTAGCGTTGCTTTAAAAATGATTATTGAATAGCTTTAGTAGGTTGAGAATGTATCCAGGTAAAGTTATGTTACTAGACCTACATCCATAAATTGCTATTTCAGCCCGCCTTCGTTGCTGATGTTAAGAATCTCAGATAAATACTCGATGTAATCAACTCGTTTGTCGAATATCTCATTTGGAATCTATGCATAAATGAACAATAACTTGTTTTCTGTTGACTTTCCGTAGATTTTATAGATCTTTCCTAAGGAATCCTGTCAAATATCAAAAGTTAAGTTAAGAAATATCTAACACCAAACTAAAAAGCGCTTTTAGAGTGAATTAGACATATTAAACATAAAATAAATCAATAATTCGATTATTAAATCAAAGGTAAATAATGCAATTTGAATTATTGAATTAGTAGGATTTGAAATATGTTCTCGAACTTACTTGCTTTATTAGTTATTCTTAAGCGAATTGAAGTTCATAATCAAGCCTTGGAATATTTTAGAATTTCGTTGCTTCAACTAATTTATCCAGTGAATCTAAGGTATAATTACTGATGATTACGAGTGACATGATATGAGCAGAATACAAAGATTTATCATGTTGCTGAACTTCCTCCAGAATATCAAATTTATCCTACAAAAATAATTGTATTTTTATCACATTTTTAGCTCATATTGAGAAATAATAGCACCCACAGAAATATCCAAAGTAGCCAATAGATAATTGACAAACATCTTCCTATTTCCTTACACTTTGAAGGGTATTCAGTGATCCACATGAAAGCCTTGAGAAAGGGTGAGTATCATCTGCTATTGATTGCAGAAAATATGATTTTTTTCGTTCGTCGTTTGATAAGGTGTTGACATATTCACTGTCGACGGCAAGTATTTCCTTGTGGACTCTATCTTTAGAGTAGACTGGCTGTACGAACATATCACTGAACAGCTGAAGAGACTGCTGTAATCCATCGTTAGTTAGTTTGTAGAAATAATTTGTGTTCTAACTCGATGTGTAGCTGAAGATAGATTACAACAAAGCAAAAGTTAACAAATTAAATGATAAATAATTTGGAATATAATATGAAATTTGTTGTCCATCACTAAATTAGTGGGCAAAAGTATTTGATGCACATGATAATATGTTAACTTACGCGTTCGTTATGCCTTCGTGCTTGCTGATGTAGTTTTTAAGATTCTCGCAGGATTCGCAGTTTGATTAGAATTTCATGTGCTCTAAAAAATGAGATAACCCAGGGATTGTCTTGGGATCATTCCAAAATCCAACTCGCACATCCAGAGATACAATACTGTTGACTCTGCTTGGATCGCTGATGAGAAGCACTTTAAGATCATTCTTCAGGATATGCAGCTGGTATTTTTTAGTGTCACTTTTAGATTGTTTTAGTTGAACATTTCTCCAAAGATCTTCTTGGGAAGTGTTTAAGCTAGGCTTATTATTGGTACTACTCTACTAATGGACTGATATGTATGAGAGACCATGTTATTAATTCATTTATTCTGACATCTTCAAAGGCAAGTGTGTTTGTTTGAAATGGAGACATCCAAACCAAGTAAATGTCAAAACCAATGCTATCAAGACCACAACAAACTCCTGTCGCAATGAATGCTTGAGCAATTTCAGGACACGTTTGATTTTGAAGGATCTGTATTCTTTAACTTTGACAGATTTGATTTCTGAGCAGGCAGCCTCTTCATCATGAGGGATAAGGTTATCTGATTCACTCATAAAAACAAAGTTTGCCTTATTTGTTTTGACGTTTTAAGTTAATCTAATAAGCCTCCTACAAGTTAATTATCGTTTTTGTTTCAATAAACAAATTAGTCATGTTATTTATTAAAATTTACAAACAATATTAGGTAATTTAATGGATATTTAGTTTACTCCAAAGAATAATCTCTATGCAAAGTGAGAGAAAAACCATTAGAAAATAAGTAAATTTTGAAGAAAATAATCACAAAAACATTGTAGATCAACCAACTGAAAAGAAACATGCTCTAGAATTTGAGAAGTATTCCAATTAAGTTTGGATCAAAGTGAGGTTTTTTACATGTGAATATGCGTTTATGATTTGATAACTATGCAGAGAAATAAGTAGCTTCTTATTCTTACTATTTTGTTAGGTATTATCCTTTAAAATTCCAGTCAACTGAAGCTCCTATTTTTTTACTAAAATTAGCTCATTTTTTAAACAAAATACCAAAAAAATACTTTTTTAAGAAAGAACACTAACTAGCCATTTAATATTTCTTTTTTCACTTTTTATTGTTGAAATACTTTTTTACTATGGTGTTTGCTCCTTCATTTTTCTATCTTCATTCCTATTATTACAGAAGAATAATTTGTTTACCTAAGCTTAGAAAACTAGGAGGATTATATTATTCTATTTCAGTCTTTTTTGCTGATATCAACTTGAATCGATCCTCCCTTAAGCAAAAATGTTTTTCTTTGATTTCCACTGAAATAATAAATTTACAACCCAACTAATAAGAAAGAGATTCATCTCTTCTCTTATTTTTAACCACGTTCATCGAAAATCTAGTTTCCTCAATAACTTTAAAATTAAAATAATACTAAAAAATATTTATTCTCAGCATATTTTTTGTTTTAATCTAATTTGATAGACAACCTTTCCCAACCAAGGGCAAGAAACCAATTCAAAAATCAATTCGATTATTTATTTCAATCTAAAGGAAATGATAATTCAAAACAAATCCCTTTGAGAATGTAATCAATATTACTCAATAATAATATTATATTCCTAGGGAGATCGAACAGGTTACAACTGAAGAAGAAAAACAAAAACATAATTTGAGACTCAACGAAAATAGCTAAAATTTAAATATCAGATAAATAGTTAAAAATACACCTGAAGTCAAGGTGGAGAGTAATATTAAGCAATAACCCCTCCTTGGATGATTCAGTATTAAGAAGAAAAAGGGTCAGGAAGGGGATTAATAATATTATTAAAGGGTAAAGTGAGAGATTAAAGCGTGAGAGAAAATCACTCACAAGATGATTATTAAAATCAATTCTTCAAATTAAGAGAAAACAATAATAAGGCATCCTCCCAAAAAGAAACAACACACATTCGCTACTGCTCCACATCTGGGCATCCTCCTTTCCATTGTAAAGACACAATGACATATAAAATCTTTTGTTTTCAGTTTGTTTCTTCTTTATACTGATACTTTCGAGCAGTAGTTCTTTTTGAAACAATTACACTTTCCATATCCTCTCTCTATCTTCCCAAACATCATAAAAACTATCCATCTCACACTATTTTCAATTCATTGTTTAATCTACTTTAATTTGATTTCTCAAGCTGATCTGCAAACTGCATTAATGAACTTCCTTAATACTCTCATCTCAGGAGCTTCAAGTAAATGAATATCCTCTCTCTTTTTCTCCTTCTTTCCATCCCATTTTTTTTGTAGATCTTTTTTACAATTTAAACCCTTAATTTTCCTCTGTTTCTTTCTTATCTTAGATCTGGTATTCAATCTCCAACAAAGAGATCACAGCGGTGTGAGTCATCTCTTCTAATAAAACAATCCTTAGTAGTTGCCACTTTCTCCATCTGAAGATTTCAATTCCCGCAAAGGCAGCAACAACAATAAGATTATCCTTTCAGATCTATTACTGTCCAATAGTTGTAGTACTTCCAAGGCACCACATATCCCTCCCAATAATTTCGAATAGAATGAAGGTAAATAATTAGTTAAAAAATAGTTAAGTTTCTTAATAAGCTGAGAAGAAATAAGCAATAGTAATATTGTTTTTTCTTCCTCCTAAATCATTCATTTTCCGATTTCAATTTAGTTTGAAATATATTTAATAATATCATTAATCCCCCCCCCCCCCCCCAGCCCCCCCTCCCTTTCCTCTGTGAGTATTCTGATTAATTAAATTGTCTACTGTTTTAGACCTTTGAAAGAATT
>Ga0302271_10004318_pt1 | contig 11437 bp, 9 predicted proteins | sample III_Bog_N1_1_FD_198767 | JGI IMG/M metagenome (GOLD analysis project Ga0302271, IMG submission 198767) | Peat permafrost microbial communities from Stordalen Mire near Abisko, Sweden - III_Bog_N1_1 | ecosystem: Environmental > Terrestrial > Soil > Wetlands > Peat | place: Sweden: Abisko... | reverse complement strand
AACAGAAAATAATATTTAATATTTGATTCAATGTTGTATGCTGAAAGATCACTCCCCAAATACGATTTTGTCTTTTTTTTCATTGAATTATTTAATCAATTCGCTTACCTACAACTGAACACAGCTTCTAATCTTCTTCTTATCTCTCTGATCAGGCAACATTGTTTGGAAAAAGAACACAAAAGTCAAAACCTAAAGCAATAACAATGGAGTTTTGCAGATTTAAACAAAAATGAATATTAGGAAGGATAATGCTATTTGTTGTTGATTTGTTTTTTCTGAACACCAGTTTTAGCAATGAGAACTATTCTAAACTCTGAGATTACAGGCACAAAATATATTGCTAGAGTTAACAAACAGACAATGTTTTGTTTTTTGAAATGTAAAACGTCTTTGCGTCCAGATAATTATTTTCAAAGTTGTTTGTTTATGTTGTTGTTTTTACCAAAAATAAAGGTAATAAATTTGAGTGTGAATTGCAGATTGAAACTCATTGAAACTGAAAATTATTAGTAAAGAGAACAAAACAAATATTTTTAGCCCTAAACAAACAACCTTTGTTTGTCTCTGTAGGCTCAAGAATCTTAGGAAATCTCATTTAAATCTGGGCATAATTTCCTTCTAAAAATCAAGGACGGTTCCATTCAATGAGTTGCAGGTAATTAACCATGGCATATCGATCTTGCACAAGGATTTAATCATATCAAGCTCATTTAAGTCTTAGAAGTAATTTCTGGTAAATTAATTAAGAACTATTTAGCAATTAAAGATGATTTATTTCAATGAAAACTCTAATGTCTTTTCTTTATCTTTTCACAATGTGAAAACTAAATGAAGATCCAGCAAGAAAAAACACTTTCGATTTTATTCTTTTTAAAATTATTTATTAACCTCTCTCTCTCATAGAATATGTTTGAGTGTGCTTCTATATCCCCTCTCCCCAATAAATTAAATACAAATTATCAGGAATTAAATTGCATACACACATACAGATATTTCGATATTTCAAAAGAGTTAAGGCTTATTTTCGGTTTGTTACAAGAATCATGACGAAGAAAGTGGGAATGTACGAGCTAGGCAGACTGCTTGGTCAAGGGTCTTTCGCTATGTACAGACTATTATTCATATTACAATCTCCTATTTAAATAAATTGTTATTTCATGTTCTTCTTTTCCACAGCGTTCGAGAGGTGACACATTCTAAATCGAAATAACAGTTCGCTATGAAAATTATCGATAAAGATCGTGTACAGCGAGATGATTCAATCGAGAGTCTCAAAAAAGAAATATCCATTCTCATGATGGCAGATCATCGCAACATAGTCAAACTAATAGAAGTGCTAGCTTCAAGGACAAAGATTTATCTCGTCTTAGAATTCATCAAAGGAGGAGAGCTATGGAATCTTATTAGTAATAATCATGCTGATCTTCACTGAAGAAGATCGTTTTTGTTTCTCACTTCAATACTTGTGTTAGTTTAGTATATTTTTCATTTTTTAACTTCCTACTTAAACAGAGGAAAAAGGCTTTATCGAAGAGGATGATATGCGCAAGTACTTCAGGTAAATTGTCTAAGCTATTGACTACTGTAAGCGAAAGAACATAGCTCATAGGGATTTGAAACCAGAGAATATCCTGATTGATTCATCAGGATGTATAAAAGTATCTGATTTCGGTCTTTCTTCGCTGTATCATGATCCGAATCAAATATAAAATCTATTACACACAACATGTGGTACTATTAATTATCTTGCACCAGAGGTAAAGAATAGAAAAAGAGATCAAAAAGAGAAAGAAAGGTTCAAGATTCGGTTTATTTTGTTATTTATATAAAATGAGTTTTTTTTTGAATACCATCAACAATTTGAGGTTTATACTTTGATTAGGTTATATAGAATATGGGTTATGATGGTCATATGGCTGACATTTGGTCGTTAGGAGTTATACTTTTCGTATGCGTGGGTGGAAGTAAGACTGAAATGTTAATCTATTATTTTGATTTGAACAAGAAAAGATGCATTTATAGACTTTATTTTTCATTGCTTTGAATCGATTATTTGCTTTGATCCTTCTAGGATTGCCCTTCGAAGATGAGAATGTCGCTAAACTCTTAGAAAAGATCGTTTCCGTCGATTTTGAAATGCCCAAAACCTTCTCGAAGAATCTTAAAGGTAGAGATTACTAGCACAAAACAAACATCGAATAACTTTCGATTTTTCTTTGGTTTTAAAAGACTTATTGAGATAGATTCTGAACTCTAACCCCAAAAAGCGAGCCTCATTGGAGCTTATTAAGAAGCATCCTTGGTTTGTTGAGTAATATTAGTTCATTTTAATATGGAATAACACATTGATTCAATGAAGGATAATCGCAATCTTCTAATAAAATGCAGTCTAACACCTTAATGTCTTTTTCAGCAAAATGACAAAGGAGGAAATACTTCAAGCAATGCAGATGGACAGTGAACTACCTATGGGTTCCGATGATCTCGCGAATAATCAGATGCAAGATTGTGAAAGTGATCTGGATTCGCAACAAGACACAACAGTTCCTTCCAACTTTGTCTTAAAATAGTAAATCTTTTAAACAAAATCATCAAGTGATTCAAGAACTTCTGAACATTTTATTCACACAAATTGTCCCCCTCCTAAAAACAACATAGAATAACTGCACTGGAAATGATGTCCTCGTTGACAAGCAGCGTGTTGAATCGAATGTTTGATGGCAAAGGAGATCAATCCAAATAGGTATTTAACTATACTTCATTGACTTCTTCATGGCCGATCGCTGCAATCGATACCACCCTGCAAAAAGCATTCAGCATACTCAAGCCAACAGACATCAAATATATCTACCCAAAATAACAATACCAAGTAGCATATTCTTTCTTTGTTTTTTCCTTTACTCAATCAATTGTGTAAATTAACACTTCTCCTGTTATTTCTGAAATCAGGTGAAATGCTGGTTCAAGGGTAAGAAAAAAGAACTCTGCTGCATATCAGTGTCGATCTATCAAATACAAGATGATCTAAATTATCTTAATTTCATTCGCAAGGAGGTATAGCTTCTAATTTTTTGATAGATTCGCTAGGTCCATTCAATAATTTGTTTGTTATGAAACTCCAGGGAAGCTAAGAATAGTTTCATGAAGCATTTTCCAAATTAATCCCCGAAATCAAACAGTTATCATCCTCATAGTCACCTTCTTCAAATTGACATTAAATGTGTTCATAGATCTCCTCATCTTGGCAGTTAGTTAAACAGCAGCGAGAGCAATGAATCTTTTCATGTTTTATATTTTTAATTTGTGAAAATGAGACATATTTTGCTCTTATGTTGTTGTTGTTGTTTCAACTTAATTATTTCCCAGTCAACTCCACCAAACATTTTACGATTCCTCTTTACTTAATAATATCATATCTTAACTCTCAATATCATCACATAGAAAAAAACAAAATAATCGCAAGTATAACTAGGAATATTATAGATCCAATGATAATGTATGTTTTCCTCCTCCTGTCTTTGAGCTATTTCTCTAGTTTACGGGATTAGTCCATGAATCCACGCGAGCTATCTGAGAGGGATTTCGATTTGCCTTCGATATCACTCAGTTATGTTTAATTCTTTATGACCTATTCTACATTCCCTTTGACTTACGACGTAATGCTGTCGATTGTTGATCTCGCTTGGGAGAACGAATCAGATGAGGAATCAGTTGGATTTGCATCGTATTATCGCAGTAGATCATACAGAGAATTCGAGAGTTTACGTTCATCTTCTTGATATTGATTATTAACCCGTTGCATGTCAGCTAGCAAGGAGAGGATTCTGTTATAACTGTAGGATGCCTTGGCTAAGGTGAAGTAGATGTTTTTACCGCTGTTCGTTGAGCGATAGTATAAAATACCATATGATCCTTCTTTTTTGAGTGTTTTATTCACATCAGATTATAATGAATTGCTCTCTTTTTTTAGCACATTCATAACTTCCCTCTCGAAAAGATCTTTTTTCTAAACATCAAGGGTCTCTTGGACGAGGATTTCCTAAGTCAGAGCGCTGGCAACAGCACAGTATTTGACATTCTGGTTCATTTGTTTCTTCTAGCTTCAATCAGGGGGGTTTTTGGAATTATAAAGGATTTATTCTTTGAATTTTTTCTAGTTATTCTTAATCAATTTGAATCTTGATTCTTCTCATTGAAATCAAGCCAACTAGCATCATTCTATTCTTATTACAACCGTACATCGTCTTTTAGATTCGGTTGAGAGATTCTTTAAAATTCAAAATAATAAGAAAAAAATAATAAATCGACAAATAATAATATTTCCAGCCTTCAAGAATACTTTTTTTCTTTTTTTTCTATGAAGATATCTCCTAGTTGATTTTGTAATAATCTTATAAAACAATTAACCTTTGAAAGCAATTTGAAACTCCAAGAAAGTAAGTAGGAATAAAAATATTATTTATTCTTAGAGATGCAATCCCTTTCTGATCAATGTTCTCACTTAGTGGTGACTATCAACATGCTTGGAAACCAGATATAATTCTTAGAAAACTAAAAAAATATGCTATTTCTGGATTGAGAAAGTAATATTTTGTATTCAATATATGGCTTTTTTGTAATTCTGGTTTGGATGTTTCTCTTCTCAAGGATTTTTATGCCTTCTTAAAATATTTGAAAACAAAATTTATTTCATTAAAAATTCAGGGGATAATTGAGTTAAAAGTATTGAAAGATAAATGCTAAGTGTATTTGCAATTAGAAAAGATTGAAGATTTGATTTTTAATCAACAAAGTGAAATTTCTTTGTTTTTTCTGAAAGGAGTAAATGTATTTCTTCACAATCTAAATTTATCTAGTAAATCTCTGGTAAAATGAATGGATTACATTGATCTAATTGATTCTGCTAAATCTGTGGTTCTCCAATCAGTCGAATCTGTAGTTATTTAAATTAAAGAATTCGTGTGGGTACTGAATTAAATTAATTTTTGAGGTGTTTTTTTGAGGAACAATTATTAAATGTTCTTTTCTTCTTTTATTTGAAATAATTTAGACTCTTCATAGGATTGCCATGAGTTCATGTTAAGACAAGATAAATTGAGTGATAGAGAGAAAGATAAATAGAAATGTTTAACCCTAAACAGAACATGAATTAGGAAATTATTAAATGAACAGATAAGAGAAAGAGAAGGTGAGATTAAATAATGAATAGAAGATATTTGGGAAGATGCATCGAAGAACTCATCGATTTTAAGGAGCTGTCATAGAAACCTACTATTTTTGTTACTCCAAAGTTAAATTATTCGGCAGAGGATGGCAAAGCTAAGAAAGAAGATTCTATAAAACTGAAGAATTCATAGAATTACTACCCTCAGATGTAGTAAGAGGTACATGAGATTGCTAGAGCTACTGGAAATTAAGGAAATGTTATAAGGAGAAACTAAGTGGATTTTAGAAAGAGTTCAAGTTAGATTACAGGTTTTCTTGTTGCTTTTAGAAGACCTATTCTACAGGTGATAATAATTAAGCCTGTTATTGTTATTGTTGTTATTGTAAAAGCTGCAAATAATTGCTTGCTTGTTATTGTTGTTGCTGTTGCAGAAGTTATGAGAATAGAATGTTGAATTAAGATGAATTTTCAGGTGTTAAATCAAGAGAAGATTGCTTAAAGATATCATCTGTAGGAAATGCAGATACCCAAGATGGCTGTTATGGCAAAATATTAGATATTTATTATGGTTTTTGTGTAGGAATCATCGAAGTAGCCGATGATGAAGATCGCATACATTTGATCTTCCTAGGTTCAGATTCAAATGTATCGATATTTGGAGACACTTCGGATAGTTCTTCAACTTTACATAGACTACCTGAAACTGAAGGGGAATCTTCAAAAAGCACTTACAATTATTGTTTTTAGTTGCTTTCGATGAACTGTTGCAATATGAGATCTTATTATTATTATTAGTACTTTTGCTACTATATCATTTGCTCTTGTAGCTATGACTATAATGCAGCCTGATACTGTTACAGCTATTACCATGGTAGAAATGATGAGAACGGGGTATTCTACAAACCTATGTTTGCAATAGAGGGAAGATTAAAGTTCATCGAAGAATTTGACATTTATTTTTGAAGAATCGTCTGTGCTGATGGCAGCATTGTCTAAGTAGATTACAGCAATCTTTGAGAAGACATAGACGCTGCTGTAGAAGGGTCGAAGTTTAGTGATTATGGGATATTATTGGTGTCTTTTTGTAGGGTATTCTGCAAACTTGTTGAGGAGTTTAGTTGTTAATGAGGAAATATGAGATTATTTCCTTTTTCATTTGGATTCCTTTGGACCTATTAAGATTGCCTCTTTGCAAGGGAAATACCTGAGATTTATTGTGATTGATCGCTAGAATTACTGATACCTATTTACTTTGATCTCTTATTTCTAAGCTGCTGAATAATATTGTCGAATTTTTTCTTCAGTTTTTGTTTCTACTCCAGATTGAAGTCTCCAGTTATTAAATCAATGCCATGTGTCTGCTTTAGGTCTTTTAGGATGAGCTTCGGTTTTGAGGAGAACTCTGAGTCGGTGAGGAAGTATGTGGTGTAGATAAAATCAGAATATTTCAAGAGTCTTCCAGTGAGCATTTTCTCTTCAAATTTATCCGCTGAAACACCATGGTTATGCTTGTCTTAGATTTCACGCAAGGAATATTTATCGCCCATTGAGGATAATGTAAGTTTTATGCTGAATCGGCACTTTTATTTGCTGCATACAAGCTTCACAAGTTAGTTAGTATTACTTTCCAGTCTTTTTAGTACACAGCAGGAGATTTACTCAGCTAAGGAGATTTTGTTTTGTAAATCTAAAATCGGGAAATCATCACCAAAAACATCCTTTACAGATAAGTTAGAGAGTTGCATATCCACAGAATTGTCTGTTTTCTTTAGTTCCATGATTTAGGTCTTGTTTGGAGTGAAAATATTCCCTTGATTTTGAATTCTTTCAGCTGCTTAAAGCTATATACTTTCTTTTAATTTTTTGATATTGTAATTACTTGAAAATCACTGTAATGTTACAACACTCCTCTACACCACTAGCTTTATTTCTTGTTAAATGTTACCTCCTTTCTTGTCAAAGGTTCTCTTTTGTATCTTGTTTCCTTTTTTTAATGAAAGTATTTCTCCTAGAAAGTTTTTTGAAAATAATAATTTGATGGTCGAATTGTTTGCTTTAGAAGGATAAAAAGTCTCTAAGTATCCCAATTGATGCCCGAAATATATAAAAGGATATCAAGAATGCTTATTAAGATTTTCTTGCAGCTTATTCCTAAATTAAAAAACTGCTCAGTACAATCCCCATACTTTTCGCTAATTTAATTCAATAACTAAGCAAAATTCCCCACCAACGAGCTGTCTTTACCTCTGATCTGTATCATTCTCATAGTGAGTAAATAAAGCACTCTCATCTTCCCCCGCCGATTGCTTGTATCATGCAGACCAAAATTACCATAAGATTTGGCTATTTGCTTGAATCACAAATGGTTTCTAATTTTTTAAATTCATTTTTCGTTTATTTTCATCCATTTTTAGTATTGACAAATGATGTTACTATTTTTGTTATTTTCTAAGAAAAAACTCTTTTTTAAATGAACAGAGAGGCTTTATTTTTGGTTAAAAGGCAATCAGTGAGTCGACGGGGAATGCTTAGATTTTTTTTATTTTGTTCGAGATCAATTTAGATGATGTAACTTAAGCTGTATTATTGAGCAATAGGTAATATATTCATGGAAATTTCAATTAATTGAGCTTCAAGGGAAAGCTAAAAGTGCGCAGGCATCGTATTATTTCCTAGCAAAAATACTTTTTCAATCGATTCAGTGATTTTTAAACAATAAATAATTCTTTTTTTTTATTTTAAGCTGTTTTTTGGGTTTGAAAAACAAACCGAAATAATAGAATAAAGAGCAATCGTGTCCAGTAAAGTAAGAATTAGTTTACCTGTTACTTACTGCCATCAAAATCCGTCATCATCTTAGACTGTTTTGTTAATTTAACTTGAAATTATGAGAGAATTGATTTGTCATTGTCCGCAGTTGGGATATTTCATCAACTAATTAAGATTTAGGATCACAATTTTTTGTGAAAAAAAGAACCGCCGCTGACAAATCTTTCGAAAACTGCTTATCTTTTTTGATTACTCGATTAAATTATCTTTTAAATCTCTTCTGTAGGCTTTAACTCCAATAATCATCTGTAAGCTTGCACTTCTAACAAAAGTTCGTTTATTTCATTTGTTGCTGTTTTTATCACTACAAAACAATAAATTCTAAATTGTAAAAAATACACCAAATGTATGGACTTCATTTAACGAGACAAAACCCTCGTTTGATAGATTGATTCTTTGGGAAATTTAGAATTTGCTATAACTTTTCTAGTTGCATCATAATTTCGTCGTATTAAGCATATTTATACGCCTTTTCAATAATTTTCTTAAATAATTATGTCTGTTTGTAAGGTCTTTCCAACAAAAATATGTTCGCATTCATATGACGAATCACATAGATTGTTTTTTCTAAAAAGAAAAACATCTATTTCATCAACAAATTTATCATAATAAGAGAAGAAGTTTGTCATTCTCTTCCTCTTTCGTCATCTTCTTTAACATCATTATCTCAGTTATCTTCATCTGCATCTGCATTCTCTTCTTCTTCTTCATCATCTTCTTCTAGCCATTCGATAAAGTCTTTGCACTAATATGCCAAAACACAAATTGTTTAATTTATAAGAATCACCTCACAAAGAATTGTGTTTTGCAAGGAAAAATATCCAGCAAAAATAAAAAAAAGATTCCTTCTTACAAGTTCAAGGAAATGCTACTATTCTGAGGTGCTTTGTTTGCGTCTCTCTCCCACCCAATTCAGCAAGTATTCTTTTGTGAGAACATTGTCTTAGAATAATAGCTATTTTTAAATCAACAAAATGTTAGCAAAATTTGAATCCAAACTGCCATCTCAAATCAAGTAGTTTTATGAAACACTAAATACCTGCAAGAAAATGTGGAAGGAATCTTAGAAATCCTTGTTGGCAGTGCAAAAGACCTATTTGAAAACAAAAGCACATTGTTTAAGATTATCACAGTAAATTTTCAAGATTGAGCAAACTTAAGCTTTCTTAATCTTGTATTATTACCTCGATTTGCAAGATCAATACCAAAGCATCTTCATCTGCATGCACAAACTTTCTGAACAGTTTATTCCAGTTATTGAGTAGCTAAGAATCACAAAAATAGAACAAAAATATCAGCATAAACAGCGAGATTGATGATTTGTGAGGCTAAGCACTCAGCAAGTAAACATCAAGATATTTTTGTAATTGTACAAGTTTGATATGGCCGACTCGTTCTTATGCATCAGTAACACCTTTGCAGCTGCTAAGAAGGTCTGATAAAATTTCTGGAGCAAATATGTCAATGCATTTGGAGCTCTCAGCATTCTCAGCAACCTGCATTCCAAAAACATCAGTTAGGGCATCAAGAAAAGACTGATGAAAAATAAACTTTTTTGAGTTAAAAGTCCATTTTACTTTAAGATTGTGAATTTCAACAGTCCCGTGATCTCTTTTTGTGGCATCTTTGAGTCCATCTTAAACAATCACTCTGATGTCTTCAGCTAACTATGAAAATCTGAAATTTTCTTGTTGTTAAGAATCACATTCTGAGTTTTCATCTTCATCATCAGATAATAGGTTTGCTTCATCTTTGAAATTATTTAACATCTCATTTTGATCATAACCCATTTAAGATTCTTCATCCAAACCAAATGAAGGATAAAAACTTCCTTTCTCTAAGAATTTTAAAGAATCTTCTTGATCTTCTGAAACAGCTGATGTTGTTGTACCTTCGAAAGTTGTGCACTTTAGTTTACAAGGTAAAATAAAAAAGTTAAGATCAAAATAGCCCCAAAATGTAATATTCAACTAAAAAATAATAGCAGTTAGTTTCTTGATTTGAAATTAATAATAGAGCTGGAGAAATGAAAGAAAGAGGGTAGCTAATTTTAACAATCTCTTTTAGGGTAGACAGTGTATTTTATCATTTTAAGATTGTAAAAAAATAAATTGAAATCAAAGAATTCTGTCTTTCTTTAAAAAGCTTACTAAAGTGGCAGAAGGTATATCAGTATGTCCCTTAACAATGACATTGAACCCGATGACTGTTCCTTTATGCACAGAAGAGTGATTTCTCACAACGGCACCGCTACACAGCAGTGAACTCTCGATAATACATCCATCTTCGATAACTACATTATCTTAAATAATGCAACCTTTAATATTCACAGATTTTCCTATTTTGCATCCTTTTCCAATTACTGAAGCTTACACAATCGATGATTCTCCAATAATAGTATCTTCTCCAACACACGAGTTACTACCTACCATAGCTCCATAAGCAATACTAGCTGTTTTACTGATATAAATATTGATATCCTAAACAACAACACTCTATTTTTATAAGCTGAGCATTTTCTTCACAGTGAAAGGATGAACTTTTCTTTGAATAACTGCTTAATTGACTTTATAGTAGAGCCTCGTATCAGCTGCTCTAATTGAGTATTGATTCAATGGCAAGATATAAGAAGATATTTTCTCTTCGTTGATCTCCGCGGTGAGCAGTTCTTTGATGAAATCATCAGTGAAGGAATTGAAAGTGAAATTTTCTTGGAAAGCCTTGAGCACATCCATCGAGCAGATATATACTTGAGTGTCTAATAAATCGTATCTGATAGTCTATCCTTTAGCTGCTCCCTTGGATACTTTAAGTCTCTCGAGATTCAAATTGAAAACTACTTCATTTCTCATATTTTCGACTTGCAGGATATCCCCGTTTGTGGAGTCGATAACATAACCGTAGTCGTCATCCATGATGCTACGCCCACTGTCTATGCAGCTAGCTGTTCGTAATACATCTGTCATGATATTCAAGCTATCTTCACGTTTTTTTGATAAAAAATGACGAATTGCACTTTGCAACTGCATATTCGAGACCATATCTCCGTAAACGAGAACGAAATCACCGTAGACTATCCCCTTGTATTGGACTTCTCTTAAGGCATCACCAACACTTTGAAGATAATAAAAAATAGTAAGCTAAAGGGTTTGTTCCTTCAGGAATAATATTCTGTAAATATTGTGTTTCGTTGAGTTTCTTTTTGTGTGTGTTTCTTACGATTTAGCTTCATGTGCTTGGACAAGAGTGAATTTTAAGACACTTTTTTCCCTTTTCGAGAAATATTCTTCGATTTTTTCAGAATGAGCAGTGTAGACTACGATAACTTCATTGATTTTGTTAGCTTATAGCCATGCGATGGTGTATTCAATGAGAGGTACATTTGCAACGGGAAGCAGACACTAGATAGATGAAAACAAAAAATTATTGTAACCTTTT
>Ga0302271_10004315_pt1 | contig 11448 bp, 9 predicted proteins | sample III_Bog_N1_1_FD_198767 | JGI IMG/M metagenome (GOLD analysis project Ga0302271, IMG submission 198767) | Peat permafrost microbial communities from Stordalen Mire near Abisko, Sweden - III_Bog_N1_1 | ecosystem: Environmental > Terrestrial > Soil > Wetlands > Peat | place: Sweden: Abisko... | reverse complement strand
TAAAAAAAATTATTTATTTTTAAATTATTATTTTTTATTTTTTGTGTTTTTTTTTGGTTTTTTATTTTTTTTTTTTTATTTAACCCCCCCCCCCCCCCCCCCCCCACCCCTACTTACCGGCAACATGACTGCTCCACTCTTTTTATCAAGATCAACGATCCGTTCCACAACGTTTTCTACATCAACAAATGAATCAGTAAGATAATAACTAAGGAACAATTCTTTCTTACATTGCAGATAATTGATAACTTTTTCGAATAGCGATGGAACCTGGATTATTGAAGAAAAAATCAAAAAAGAATAGAAAAAGAAGCATTATTCTTTTTTGAAAATAAAAATTTGAGATTTTTAATGCAATAATTGGTTGTGTTACTTCATTTAGAAAGATGTTCTTGAAGTAGAAATAATCATAATCAAATGCTATGTCGTTGACCATATTGAGCAGTTGTCTCGAAGATCGCGTGAACTTGAGATAAGAAGAATAAACTTTGACTTTTTGGATAAACATGCTGACATACAGCAGCCTCTTGTTTCCAAGGGAAAACACACTGGTTTATGATTTAGTTAACATTTGTTTGTCTTGGGAATAGCTGGGAAGATGAATATTTGGGTCTGAATCTTGTTCATTTTGCAGGATCTTTTGCTGAATGACTTCGTCTCTTTTTCTTGAGGATACATTATCATAAGTATCTTTTTTGTTAAGCAATGCTCGTTCAACATCTCCAGTTCCCTAATCATGCCCCATTGCAAATCCATCTTTAGACGGTGCCTTATTGGATTCACTAGCTTCTAGCGAAGGACATACTTAAGCACGAGATGTCAAATTCGGTTTCATGATGCAGAGGACAGCTTAACAAAATATTGTTCCTATTTTTAAAATTATCTAACTTACTTATTAAAAACCTTTGGAAGGGTTATTTTTGTTTCTTTGTTAATTGATGGACTTTTGAAGTCTTGAATCGTATTTAATTCAACCATTCCAATTCGTACAAGCTGAAGAATGTGTTAATCTTCAATATAATTTATTCTTCTTTTAGTTTCTATTGTGATTAAAAACACAACAAGTTACATTTTCTTGCGTTTTATCAAATTAATCTCATATTTTCTTCATACGTTCGTACTTTGGATTAAAAATAAACAATATTAAAGTAGTGTCTAAATATATGCAGAAGAACAAAATAGAGAACTTAAAAAATTTGCCAATTATTATTTATTTTTTTTTCCAAAAATTTCCTAATATTTTTGAGTTGATTCGATTTACTGGAGCAGAGGAATATTGATTTGTTATTAGATTTGGAGTTTGCATATTCTGTGCAAGAAAAACAATGAATGCAAGAAGACAATTTGATAAACTCAAAACATTCAAAAATAAAACTAGAGCACAAAGTATTAGACTTGATAAACTTAATATGAGTGTCAAAATTATTCCAAGAGAAGATGATCGAAGAAGATCTATTTATCTCTGAATTACAACGTTTGATAGGTGTGGTACATAAAATACATGCAAGCAAGCCGATTTAGAACAAAATCATATCTCTAGCACAAACAAAAAGTGAGAAAAAAAGAGAGAGAGAGCAGATTTCAATGAAGTAGCAATGAATAGATGAGTATTGATTTTTCGTCCAAACTCGAGAGCAAGTAACGTAGAAATAATATCACCTAAATAAATTGACATTTGAGAGATAGATTATCTACTGAATATCCTGCTTTTTGGCATCAAATATTTTTCTCAGATGACATTTATTATGCAGAAATTGTTGCGTTGCTAAACAAAAAAAAAATGATAATTCTTTATGCACAAAATCAATGAAAAGTAGGTTTAAAAACCAGAGAAAGTTGTCTTTAGTTCTCAACCTTAACATGTTAGATTTATTGTCCCTTTTCGTCATTCAAAGGGAAATAATTTGTGGATTAAATATTCCCATCTGTTGTGCTCTTTTCATAGACACTCTAAATAAACCAAGTGAACAATAAGATTTATTATTTTTAAGCTATAATTTCATAAGATTTATCAACGAGTTTGATTTCAGACTGTCTTTTAGTGTGCGTGTATGTTTTTGTTAAAATGTAGAGTCCGTAACTCTTTCCTTCTTCATAAGGTTTGCTACATCCTCTCGCTTCATGATCATTTCAATTTTGAGAAGAAATAATAATAATTGCCCCTCATTTAATATATTCTTGTTTATCATTTCGCTTCACTTAAGGCGGTAAATAATTGCATTGTTGCTTGCGCTGAATTATTCAAGAAAAATCCTTTTAGAAAGAATAAAAAAAATAAGAAGCAAAGCTGAAGAAATTAAGGCACACACCACAAATATCGCTGGAAGATAACCATTTATTGATTTTAGAACAAACTTATGAAACGAAGATAGATTCTTGCGTTATCAGCTGGGTTAGTCTCAGGTGGTTTGCTTTGGATCATATTCAAGAAGCTCCGATAATCCCATCGCTCAGGGCTAATCCGAATGGAAGAATTATTAGAAAAAACCATGAGTTAAGGGTTTAACAAAAGAGAATTCAACACAGTTCTCTAGCAGTTAACATCTAAGCTAAATCAATAGATCATCTAGCTACTTGGAGATAACTAGACATTTATCCGTGGTAGTTGCTGCACAGAGATAATCGACAGTTAAACTGCTGGATTCTATTGCTAGGATTGCTAGCAGACTAACACAAATACATAGCAAGTTGTGTATTGCCATGACTGCTTTAAGAATTCCCATCATTAAGGGCACAGATTCGTGTAAGTTGCTCTGCAGAATCAATCGATCCCTTGTAAATGCGGTGATCACAATTTCATCAAATAAGCAGGTAAATGAATAGCCGAAATCAAGATTTATCATGAAGAATTGTTTTTGTGTGTTTTTCAAACTTTTAAGGCAATTGCTCGAATCACAGTGATTTAAGTGAAGAACATCTTGAGGCAATCACTCGATTATTCGAATCTAACAGTGAACTCATTGAAGCTTGGAAGTCTCTCTGGAAGGGTATTTTCTTATTAGTGCTGTGGTAACTCGAAAGCGTGAAGAAAATGAATCTAGGTAGTGAAATGAGAGGGAATATATCATCAGTATTTGAGTCATTGCTGCTGGAGATCATTGCGTAGACATCAAGTAATTAAGTTTTCACAGTGCTCTTCGCTGAATTACTTGCAGAGAAGATATATTCTCAGGAGCAGTTAGTTCTGCTAAGACAAGCGGTGAATTCAGTTAGCAGCAAGAATGGAACTAATATCAAAAACTAATAATAGGCTAGCAATGCAGTGTCTTCTTCCAGAGACTTTAAATCACCGACGATTCGTGTTCTCTTGCATAGTTGCACGAGTATTGAAGAATTCTAGTTCTTAAGTCTTAACTAGCGTGCTATTAAAACATGCGAGTGCTCCTTCATCGAGGATATCTTACGATTCACAAGTGAGCTCAAACCGAATACGAATAGTTTAGTATTCTCAGTGCTTCGATAATTTGCATAAATCCCGAAATTCAAAAAAATCGCTGGATTTGCATGTGTAAAATTACTTCTTTTTCTCGATTCAGCTTAGAAAAATCAACTTAAAAAATCAGCGTTCACCACAGTCGAGAGGCTATCCTGTCCATGTGAGTTTGCATAGGAACTATCAGCCAATTGGAAGTACATAAACAGCTATTTTACAATTCTTAACAGGAGTATCGAGCAATTATCAATATAAGTTCGTAATGATACTCTAGTAGATGTTACCCAGGTGTTGTAGTGCTTAGAGACATTAACTAACTAATAGAATGTAAATACATTGATTATTCTAGCTAGTAATGGTGTTTTCATCAAGGAAATCATGAAAACACTAGCGAAAATTGAGAAACGAGGAACATAAGCATTGTACAGCTAATCAGGTATTTTATTATAAAAATCCTAAATCAGCATTTGCCAATCTGCACTCTAGAAAATCATACACTAAGAGATCAGAGATGTGACATTACTCGGGATCTATCCAGAGAATGCGATGAGATTACTTTCAAATAGCAGTTCGAATAATCTCAAATCCATGGAAGATTTCAATCCAAAAATGAAATCGAAGGAGATTTTAAAATAATTATTCAACGAGTGGCACTGCAACTACGAAGCTGTGCAGTTTGACAAGAAATCCATCAGCAATGTGTCAAATTCCAAATAAGATTTCTTATCGTTTTCTTGCTTGATTGGGCTGCTGGTTTATTCCGTTGCATTGAAGAAATTCAATAAGGAATTAGAAATTAATTGGAGTAGATCGTACATTGTCAAAGTTCTACTGAAGAATCTGTTTAATATTAGTTAAAAAGAAGGAAAATAGTTGTAGCAAAGTCAATCTATGTCTCTAGAGGATGCTATGGAGTCGATATCTTCTTTGCTGATGGAATTAGATCACAGTATTTCACATAACTCATACTGTATTTTCAGTCGTGAAGCAGCCGTAGGGATTCTCCGGTTGATATTCTAGACGTTCCCGTTAACAGATGAAGTCTCTTACGATAGGAATCTAGCTCTTTCTGTGTTGATGAATCAATGGAGCAATCATTGCAGTGATGTCATTGCCTTAGTTCGGTAGTTCTCATTAGCGTTAACGAAGAATGTGCTGATTAGATAGTTTGCTGGATAATTATTAAGAGTTTCGAAGGATATTTGTGCGTATAATCACACTGAAACGCTCAAATAGTGCAATAATGCTAATAAAGATGGTACTGCTGCAGCTGCTGTTGTTATAATCCCTTAGACGACCTAAAACAACACAGCAATGTCTTTAGCATCTGAGAATATAATCCTGTCGTTTTTGCTATCTTCACCGATCCAAAACTTGAAGCTGAATTTCCTGCCATCTTAGTCTTAAACATTGGAATCTGTTGAATCTTTGGATGTGCATCTCCGATCTGCGCTTTGCTTGCAAGTCATGCAGTATTTTCATGCTTACAAGAACGAAGTAACTCTAGCTTAGTTCCGTAAAGACTATGAGCTTTTCTTTGAGCCGTTTAGTGCACATAATCTCGATCACGAGTCTGTGCTATTGACATTCTCGAAGTTCAATTCAGCGAAGAAGGTGTTTTAATTGAAGGAAGGGTTCCAGCAGATGGGGTCTAATTTAACGGTGCTCAATGGCTTACCGTAATTTTCAGAATATTCGGAGAAATAAGTCAAAGGGATTATGGATTTCGATGTGCTTTTCGTGGAAAAGGAATTCAATTTCTCGAAGGTGTCAGTCATCGAAGGCGTTGAGTATATGCTCAGCTATTTACCAACGTTGAATATCACAATCTTTGCTGAGTTGCTATGCTGCGAGTCATTCACGTAAAGTGTCGAGATGGTAAAGCACTTCCCACCGAATTCACTGCTGTTTGTGACACTCTTGTAGCACACAGTGTATTTCGTGAAAGCAGCGAAAGATACCCCCGAAGTATTCAAAGATATTGAATATTCGAAGGGAACAAAATAAGAATAAATAGATGGAAAGGGCTTATACAAGCAGCTTTACTAGACGTATATCTAATCAAGGATGCTCAACACAGCGTTCTCAGCGCTACTTGCCATGAATGATACCAAACATTTGACTGCTGGACTCAAGAAACTACTGGAAATGTACAAGAAAATTAGCAAAAAGATATTTTTTATCCAATTAACTGGTTGTTTTGCCTGATGGTTGATCTATTTTTCCTTTTAGGGTTGCTGAGCTTGTGCATGCCGAAGAAGGTGCAGAGAAGGCATCGATGATAGGGAAGGAGAATATGACTGCGGATGAACTAGAGAAGGTCAAAGAGGAAGAAAGGAAGAAAAAGATGCTCGAAGCGAAGAATAAACAACAAGCTTTGCTCGCGAAGTTCGCATAGCAACGGAAAGTGTTCTAGCATACGCAGGAGCATGACGGAAAAGGAGTTGGAGCAGGTGAAAACAAGCAGAATAGCGATCAAGAAGGTAAATAAGAAGGAGGAAAAGAGCAAAATACTCTAAATGTAGAGACTGCAGATGTAGCTGCTACTGCTGCGAATTTAGTATTTCCTGCTACTACTAATACAGATGATAAAATCAGCTAGAATCCATCTGGTTTCCCTGTAGAACTCTTGGATCTTCGCAAGGCCAGCAGCATACCAGCAGATGCCGTCTTTAACAAAAACGAATCAGGTGAACAGGAGATCTTAATCTGCAGTATGTGCTCGGAAGTCATCAAATCCAGTGAGAAATACGGTTGTCCAGTGTACATCAAGTAATGCAAGTAACTCATCAGTGAAGGAAACGAGTATTTCGTCAATGTGAACTCCTGCGGGCATACCTTTCACTAGGCTTGTTGGAGTAAGTACACCAGCTAAGATAAGAAGTAAACGGACTAAGATATTCTCAGGTATCGAAATGACTCCGAGACGCATTGTTCTCTTTGCAAAAGACTAGCAAATAGCTTCTTAGTTAAGGTCGAAAAAGATCAGGAGAATTCAAAGGAAGAGAAGTTGGTAAATAAGTATGTGCTTTCAAATTAATTAGCTACCGAGGAGATCCTTTAAGTGTACTAAGCTGGCGGCTAGAGAAGAGCTAAAAGCATGGTTGATCAAGAAGAGGAATAGAAAAATGACGGAAATGCTAAGAATCAAGGTGATGATACCTTGGCTGCTGGAAGCAACGATAATGAAGGCACTAACAATGACAGCTTTATTCGGAGTAACATCGGTGATTACTTATTATGTTTAAGCGTGGCAAATGAGGATTCAGATAAGTTACTGGTCGACGACATCGAGACTAATGCCTTGATAAGACTAATAGTCCTCCCTCTGATTCGCTGCACCATAACAGGGATCAAGCCATTTGTGTAAGCGTCTCTTCCTGTATGGTCGCAGTTAATGGAATAAGTCAGAATGCACTATCAGAGACATCTTTAAACAACTCGGAGTGGCGTAGATAACACCAGCAACAGCAGCTTGCTTGCAAGAAGTGAGTATGTATTGAAGCTGAAGGAAGCAATAAAGAGATTGAAGACTAAGGAATCATAATTTGCATTTAACATTGCCGTGAATGTTTGTCTGAGTGAAAAATAACCTGGATTAGAGGAAATGCTTGTGATTTTCTTTGAGTTTATCAACGAAGAGTACAAGTAGATTATTGTGTAGTAGTAATAGACCAACAGCAACAACAATGGGAAGCTAGTCTAGCCACCTGTAGGATTGGAGACAATCTTGGAGAGTGTGTTTCATCCTAGTAAATCGATCATCTAGATATTCCTGACGTTCTGCTGTCTTCAAGGTTTAATAGATTTCAAGAAATTCAAGGATTATTTCACAGATTCCCTTGAATAATCTTCTGGAAAAACAGCAACTCCATAGGAATTTTTGAGTGTCCTTGAAAGTGTTATCCCCAATTGCAATCTCAAAGAGATTTTCTAAGCGAATTTCCCAAATCGTACCATGAACACCATCAAATACAGCTTGTCTACTTAATCCTCCGTCATTTAAGTGCCTCCCTTAGTGAATTTGTTTACTAAACTACCTAGTGACTTTGAGACCTTCAAGCGAATTCTTAGTGGTTGCGGTTGCGCGAAATGTGGTAGAACTGCATTTACTGTTAACTCCGCGTAACCAGCTGTTACTTATTGTAGTGGCGTATCGATATGTCTCATTTGCGGTGTGAGTCTCTGCAAGATCATATGCTAGAAGGATTATTAACATCAGAAACAGATCACGAAAGGGAATCTTAGTGAGCATGCTTAATCTGCTCATGGTGGTTGCAGTATTTTCATGGATTTACTCATCGCGAATGTGACATATGTGCATTATCCTAAGAATCTCGTAACAGGTTCGATTTATTCTTCGAAATACGGGGAAACTGTGAACTAGCATTCACTCGATTGGAATTAGTATTTCATTGATAGAACAGCAGCGAATAAGATTGAAAGTGCAGTCGCTTTGAATCAAATCCCAGAGGAGATGTTCAAAGTTCTCAATGGCTATAATAATAATTTCTTGTAATACAAGGACTCTTTGTTGTGAAGAAGGCTTAGAAAGACAGACAAAGAGAGAGATAGAGAGAATGTGGTTATTTTTTGTTTTTGTTGAAATTTTTTCAAAATACTCACAAACTAATATGTAATTTCGTAAAAAAGAACAAACATTTCCCTTCCTTTTCATTCATTCATTTATTCATAACTTTGCAGTTTCTGTCACAAACGGTGTAGCATACATTTCCTTGATTTCCTTCTTGAACAGGTTCCTCGCAATGTGTCGCTACAACTTGAAGCTATTTGTAAGACATCCATGTAACGCTAAGGACTTTGGTTCCAGTGTGATTTTATGTGCTTGCTCAAATGAATAAAGCCCTTCGGATTTCCCCTAAACAAGTAGATTCCTAAGGTAGAATTCATTGATTTTGGTGTTTTTACATAATCCCTCAATATCTGTTGTTCCAGCGATTCCAAGTTCCTTCGCAATTTTAATTATCTCCTCTGGTTTGGGGACAACTATCCCGACACAATATCTCTCCAAGGAATCTCCATGGATAAACACTTCTAGCACTCCTCTGGCTCTGATGTAAATATTTTCTATTTTCTCTGGAGAAATATACTCGCCTTAGGAAAGTTTAAAAATATTCTTTTTCCTGTCGATGATTTTCAATGCTCCATTTGGTAAAAGTAACCCGATATCTCCAGAATGCATCCAACCTTCGGAATCAATCGTTTCGTTGGTTTTTTCGATGTCGCGGAAATATCCAGCGAAGATTATGTGTCCACGCATGCAGATCTCCCCTCGAGGCTAACTTTGCCCTTTTTCGTTTTAATCTGTGGACAAATATCCCATTTCGGGAACGTCTTCGAGTTTAAAATCAGTCGAAAGTAGATTCCCACCGACATGGGATTCACCGTAGTCATCCATGTAGGAGACTGTGCCGATACCTGAACCTTCTGTTTAACCGAATCCTTAGACGAATGGGCAGCACACAACACATTTCATGAAATCTAGGGCTTTTTATGAAACAGGCGCTGATCCACAGACAACCATACGGAGCCTTCCACCGAACATATCTCGGACTTTCGAGAAGATAAGCTTATCGTAGACTTCATGTTAGTAAGGTTTCAGGGAATTAGGATCGAGGACTAGATTGATTCCTTAAGCTTGTTCGTCAGTGATTTTTTTGATCCTGGCGAGTTTTTCAGCGAGTGCTTTATGGAAGAGATCTCGAACAACTGGTGGAGCATTGTTGAAGAACGCATTGATGTCTTCGTAGAATTTATTGATGATTCTTGGTACTAAGATCATAACTGTTGGCTTTGCAGCTAAGATGTCTTCTTTGAGTTTAAGCATGTCTCCGTTGTAGAATGCGATTTTACAGCCTGTAAACCAGCATGTGGCATTCACGAATCTCTCGAAAATGTGAGGTAATGGCAGGAAACTGAGATGTGTGTCAGTGCAAAAGAATTTGAAGTCCAAAGACAAGTTATTCATGACAGTTGCGAGGATGTTGCGATGAGTAATCATAGCTCCTTTGGGGTTTCCAGTTGTGCCTGAGGTGTAGCTGAAAGTGAAGACTTAATCTGTGTCTATGGTTTCAGGCAAAGGCTATTTGTTTGCTTTACCCTTGATGAGTAAATCATAAAAGGAATAGAAATTTATGCCTTTTTTCGAAAGTTTATCAGCAGAAGATTTGCTGTAATTATCGTCTAAAGCGATGATGTTGCGGAGTTTATGGAGATTAGGTGTGTTAGCTAGGACATCTATTGATTCTTTGGAGCAGATACATGTGATGATTTCTGAGTGTTCGAATACAAAACTCACTGAATCTGGGCCGAGTGTGTCATATAACGGGATCATAGTGTATCCGTAGAGAGCGTTGCCCATGTCACAGATCGTCCATTCTGCACGGTTCTTCGCGTAGATACCGACCATTTTCATGACTTGTTTTCCAGGGTATTCCTGCACGGATGCTAAGAAGTTGAGATTCTGCAGAGACGAAGCGTAATATCGAGCTTTCTTGTAGATGTTTTCGTAGCTTTCGTAGATGTACTCCCCAGTTGAAGGGCTTTTGGTACCGATGAAATCGAGTTTCCCGTAGATCTATCTAGCGTGCAAGATCATCTTTTGCAGGTTATCGATGCCTGGAGCAGGCTCAAAGGAGAGAGCTTTAAGACTCAGTGGGTTTCTCATTATCTCCGTTCCATTGGGCTGCTTCTCAGAGATTGGAATATTGTATAAGCGAGGCACTGTGATAGGCGTATATGACATAGTTTTGAAGAGTCTTTTGCTTTTGACAAATGTTTTTTCTGTATTCTTTTTTTTGTAAGTTTTTGTTTGTTTCTACAAATTATCAATATCTTCAAATAATTGATTAAGAAATCTGAGAATTTAAAGGAATATCTTCTCTGGTAAGTCAAATAAGAAACCAAATATTATTTTTCTTCTTTCCAGAGGCTGTTTTCTAGCATCAGATTTCAGCTCTTTCTTTAATAAATCTTACGTCATTCTTGTCCATTAATTATTAGGTTTCTCTTTTTTCTAAGACTCAGTGGGTTTCTCACTATCTCCATTCCATTTGGCTGCTTCTCAGAGATTGGAATATTGTATAATCGAGGTACTGTGATAGACGTATATAACATAGTTTTGTGGAGTCTTTTGTTCTTGACAAACGTTCTTTCTGTATTCTTTTTTTTGTAAGTTTGTGTTTGTTTCTACAAATTATCAATATCTTCAAATAATTGATGAAGAAATCTGAGAATTTGAAGAGATAACTTCTCTGGCAATTCAAATAAGAAACATAATATTCTTTTTCTTCTTTCCAGAGGCTGTTTTCTAGCATCATATTTCAGCTCTTACTTTAATAAATCTTACGTCATTCTTGTCCTTTAATTATTAGGTTTCTCTTTTTTCTTGATTGATCTACTCACACAAATAGATCATCATCAATTCAATAATCTTCAGATTAGGGACACAGGAAGATCTTTTTAGCTTTAATTATTCCAAAAATCTTCTTTAAGAGTAAGCTACACAAGCAAATTTGATCGAAAAAAGACAGTCAAATTAATCTAATTATTCTTGTCTTAGTTACAGAACATTTAGGGTTTTCTTAATAGTATTGGAGTCATTTACTACAGCTCTTAGGGGATGAAGGAGGGAGGATTTAACACTTTGGATCATCTACTTACAGTTAAATATGAAATGTACAGATACTTAAAACATAGAGAACAATGCAATATTTTCGTCAGAAAAAGACTCAATGAGTTTGACATTAAAATTTTTCAAATTCTGGCAATTGATAATATCTATTTTGGGGATATGTGAAATCTAGTTAAATATTGAAAGGACTTCCCTTTGAAATTCACTGTATTTATGGCTTATTAGAATTAGTAAAAAATGCATTGTTATTTAATCTGTTTTTCCAGTTGCTCCCTTCAGACAGACACATACTTTTACTGAGATCTATTAATTAGACTTTCTTTTCATTCCCCTAATATTATTTTGAATATTTTTTTAAAAT
>Ga0302271_10004314_pt1 | contig 11449 bp, 8 predicted proteins | sample III_Bog_N1_1_FD_198767 | JGI IMG/M metagenome (GOLD analysis project Ga0302271, IMG submission 198767) | Peat permafrost microbial communities from Stordalen Mire near Abisko, Sweden - III_Bog_N1_1 | ecosystem: Environmental > Terrestrial > Soil > Wetlands > Peat | place: Sweden: Abisko... | reverse complement strand
TAATAAGAGCTGTCTTTGTTTGTCCGAATGGCGTGGTCAGAATGAGTCAGGCAATGAAAGGCCTTGTGGAGACATCTAACAACCTGGCTATAGTAAAATGCGAAAATGGCAAATTTGAAGCTTATAATCTTTGCAGGAGCTCTGTTGATTCTGCTAAAGAGGCAACGGCATGGAAGATCGCAGCAGTGTTTCATCTGATTAATGCAGATGTTAAGCTTGAAGGCGGCTATCCCGGATGGAAACCAAATATGAAATCACCCATCCTTCAGACAATGAGTGATGTCTATAAGAATATGTTCGGAAATGTTCCGGAAAAGAAGGCGATTCATGCCGGTCTTGAATGTGGGCTGATCGGAGGAGTATATCCAAATCTCGATATGATCTCATTTGGTCCGACTATCAGATATCCCCATTCTCCCGATGAAAAGGTCAATATTGCCTCTGTGGTCAAATTTTGGGATTTCCTGGTAGGTACATTGAAACATGTGCCTATTAAAAAATAACCCCCTAAATCCCCCATTTGGGGGACTTAGTGAAGTAAGAACATCTGAACATTTGAATGAAGAATGCAGAAGTCTTTCTGTTCTGATTTCGCTATTCGTTTGTTCTATTGTTCTTAATTTTTAAATACAATTGCACTTTTTTCTGCCTAACTAACCCCCCTTTAGGGGGGCAGGGGGGCAAAAAAGAAGAAGACAACTAAGGGAGGCAGGGGTAAAACAATAAATCATGATGAGTAGCAAATTCAAAAGAGTTTTTATAACGGATTTGAAAAAAATCTCAAGAAGTCACAGACTCTTATTTGCATCTGTTATACTTTTCATTCTTATTATTTTTCTCACTTTCTATTTTCCCGTTTTATCAAATTTTGTCTTTAAAAGGCACGGCTTCAGACTGGATGAATATTATCCTCTTTTTTCGATAACATTGATAGGAGTAATTCCCGTACTAATCGGCACAAGATACGGTATGCTTTTTTGTACAGATCAGGGCAATGATTTATGGACAAAATCAAATGAAATAACTATACAGAGCAGAAATTTGTTGTTGATTCGGGTTATGTCAACAGTGATAGTTAGCTTTTTCATGGTTGTTCTGAGTGTCCTTTTTATAAAACCTGTTCCTGCCCAGGGATGGCTGCGAACCATCTTTGCTATTGGTCTGCTTTCAATTCAGTCTCCTCTCGGCTTTGTTGTTATTTCTGAAGGAAGGAAGACAGGCAGATTGATATATTCCTGGCTTTCATGGATCATCTTGATAGCGATGCCCCTGGGTTTGCTTTTTCATCATCCATGGAACTATCTGTCTTTTTTATCCCCATTCTATTGGATAGCATGGGCATGGATAATCCAATCGCCAACAGAAAGCCTGATTTACGGGTTAATTGCTTTAACCCTGACTTTCGCCGGAGCATTCTTGTTTTTTCGTGAATTTCTCAAAAAGAGATCCGCCTTATAAGCAGGTGTTATCCTGTATATCTCGACATGTGGGCAAGGAAGAGATCTTTCCTGTTTCTCGATATTGGTATCTGCGAGCCGTCAGTCATTTCAATATAACCGCCATCATGCCGGACAAATTTCTTGACAAAGTCGAGGTTTATGAGATGTGAATTATGAGGTCTGAAAAAGTTACGGTCATTCAAAAGGTCCTGAAACTCCTTAAGGTGTTTTGAAACCAGGATTTTCCGTTTATCATTAATGAAAAACCATGAATAGCTTCTGTCTGCTTCTATACGGATAATATCTTTCGGATTAAGATATTCCCTTCCGTCAGAAGTGGGTATTACAAGCCGGGTAGGGTGGGAGGTTCGGAGATTTTCCAGCAAAGCTTCATAATTATCATGGACCGTAACAGAACTTGTTTCCCTCTTATGCACAACCCTGTTAACGGATTCAATAAACTCATTAATATTTATTGGTTTTAAAATATAATCGACAGCGCTGAATTTTATTGCTTTTATGGCATAATGGTTAAAAGCTGTAATAAAAACAACGTCAAAATTCTTTTCCGGGAAATGCGTCAGCAGATCGAATCCGGTACCATTTGGCATTTCCACGTCAAGAAAAACCAAATCAGGCTTAATTTCATTTATCAGAATAATTCCTTCTTTTACATTATGAGCTTTTCCGCAGACCTCAAGCCCCGGACAATACTCACCGATAATTGAGGAAATGAACTCGACTGCATCGGGTTCATCATCTATAATCACCGTTATCAGCTTGCGTTTCATGTCAGAATTGGTATTTGAATCTCAACCCGGGTACCTTCAGGTTCCCCTTTTATATTTTTAAGGTCGGTATAAATTGTCTTTAGACTTGTACCGTATAAAGCATTGACAAGATCAAGTCTCGAAGTTACAATCTGTGTTCCTAATGAGTTATGATTGCCTTCCCTTTTTCTTTTATTCTGCTGGGCAGCTTCCCTGCCGATCCCATTGTCTTCAATTGTACAGGCGATATATTCATTTTCAAGTTTCAGACCGATTTTGACCAGGCCTTTGCCTTCACATGGCATCAGTCCGTGACTGATTGAATTCTCTACATATGGCTGTATAAGCATTGTCGGTACTTTATAGAGAAGCTGATCTATCTCATCATCAACTGTTATTTCATAGTCGAATCTGTCTTTAAACCTGATCATTTCCAACTCAAGATATAGATTTAATGCTTCGAGTTCATCCCTCAGCGGTATTGAGGTGTGCTGTGAGTTTTCAAGCACTTTTCTCATAAGACTGGCAAACTTGGTGAGATAATTATTTGTGGCCAGCTTATCGTGCTGGTACATATAATACTGAATGGAATTGAGGGTATTAAATATAAAGTGAGGATTCATCTGTTGTCTCAGGTTAGCCTGAGTAATCTCAGAGATCCTGCGGTTCATTTCGCTTATTCGTCGTTTGGCGATTATTTTTGACCTGCTGAAAATAAGTACTCCAATTGCCAGACTCAAAACAAATAATCCGGTGAATCCGTAAATCAGGAGCTTCTGGTTGCTTAATTTAAGGGAAAGCAGCTGGAGTTCTTTATTATGAGCATCTGCATCATACTTTATTTTTGCTTCAGCAAGGCCCTGGGTTTTAGACATCTTCAGATAAAGATCGCTGTATTTTTTATAAAGAACATAATTATTAAATGCTTTAGTGGTATCTTTTTTCTGGAGATACATGTCGCTCATATCAAGATATACCCAATACAAACTGAATACATCATTATATAGTTTTGCCTCCTCAATGGATCTGGCATAGTATTTTAAAGATATATCTGTTTTTCCCATATCCCTGTACGTTGTTCCCAGGTTTCCATAAGCATTTGCAATAAACTCATGCACTTTTGCCGGAATACTGTAAGTCAGTGTTTTGTTGTATTCTGCAATAGCCGAATCATATTTCTTTTCCCTGTAGAAATTCCAACCAAGATTAGCCAGCGATCTAATTGTGAATATGGTGTCTTTCTTTTTCTGAGCAATCAGAAGACTGATCCTTAAAAGAGAATCAGCTTTTTTAAAATAGCGGAATACAAGAGAGTCAGGCACTTTGTAATCCTGGGATACAAGTGTATCTGCCTTTCTGTAATTGCGATTTTCCCCTGTATATGAGCTTCCGAGCAGATAATAACCTATTTTAAGATATGTGCTGTCATTCTCTTCTTTACCTGCATTGATAAGTTTTTTCAGATATTTATTATATTCCCTGGTATTTCCCATTGTGGAGAAAACATTTGCAATCAGACTGTATCCCAATGGTTTATAACCCTTTAAATGTTCTTTTTCTGCAAGCGAAATGCTATTTGTAAAATAATCAATACTCTCCTGAAAGAATCCGGTCCGGAGGTTATATTGACCGAGGAACATCATAGTCCTGATAATAGTTTTTGTGTCTCCATCCTCTTTGGAAAGTTTTAAAGCAATTGTTGCTTCCTGAGATGCATTATTGAAATCTTCTGTACTGTAAAAGTATTTGGCCCTGGCAAGATGCAGCAATGAAGTTAATTCAATATTTTCTTTCTTGCTGATAAGTTCTGCTGTATCAATATTTGCTTTAATAAATTTGAGATCAGCTTTTTTGTCATTGTATTTAAGCGCAATACGTACATACTTGTTCACTAATGCTGTATCGCCGGCAGAACCGAATTTTTTCTTAAGGTCCAGCCCTTTTAACTGAACGCCGGATCCCATTATTGATACTGAGACCCAGGTAATACAAAGCAGAATTAATATGTTTTGTTTTAGTGCTCTCATTCGTATCGGCCGATCAGTTTTATCATATGCAAATTACATTAATAAGTTTAAAAATTTAAGATTCAATCTACGGGTGGTCATTTTGAGTTTACGGATGGCAAAAAAGCTTCCGCTTATGTTTAAACCATTTGTATATTGCTTCAAACTAAAACTATATAAAATTAAGATATTAATCTTATATAGTTTAATAACGATTTACATCTGGTCGGGTTCATTTGACGAATACCGGAATTTGGAGAGAGGTGAGATTTGAGATATGAGATATGAGATATGAGATATGAGATGTGAGGTTTTGACCTGCGAAAATCTGCGTGATCTGCGGGAAAATAAAAACTAAGAACTTACACAGAGTTCCACGGAGAAGACACAGAGGGTCACAGAGCAACGAAAAATAGAGGTTGGTTAAGATAATAATACCGCAAGATCGCAAGACACTGCTTACAACTTTATCTCCACCAGCAGATCATCTTTCATCACGTTGGTATTTGGTTTTGCCGTTACTCTTTCAACAATGCCATTGACAGGTGACAAGATTTCATTTTGCATTTTCATTGCCTCCAGGATTACAAGTGATTCTCCTTTCTGAACAATGGATCCCTCTCTGACCAGCACATCGATTATTTTGCCCGGCATTGGCGCTCTGATAAACTCCTTTTCAACTTTACCCAGCCTGGAATTCAGTACCTTTTTACGTTGAAGTGAAAATGGTGTTTCAACTGTGAATGTATAACTTATATCGTTGAACAGTATTTCGTATTTATTCTGGCTTGAACGTACTATCTCAACAGGATATTTACGGTTTTTCCAGAGAATATAGGTGCCAAATTTTTCATCTGCCTTGAGCTGAACTTCATAATCTCGTTTTCCGATACGGATTGTATGTTTCAACGGAAGAGAAAAACTGAATTTCTTGTTCTCAGAGGAAAGTGCATACAATTTTTTAATCTGAAGTTTTTCGTTCGCCATGATCAACAGTCTGGATTAAAATTGATTTATTCTTTTGTTAAGCAGCCATGGACTCATAACTTTTCCATGTTCAAAATTGACATTTATACTGTCATCATTGAGGTTTTCCTCAACAAAGAGCTTTGTTGCCAGCCAGGCAGCAAGCATCTCTTCATATTCACTGTTAAAATAATACTTGTCAAGATCCTTTTCTATGAATGAGGTTGTAAATGTTCCGTCCTGGAATTTCTTGTGACGAACAAGCATCCTGAAAAAAGGCAGTGTGGTTTTTGTGCCTTTTATCCAGACTTTGTCGAGCGCCATTTTACAATTCTTTATACAATCCTTCCGGTCTTTTCCTCTAACTATCAGTTTGGCTATCATTGAGTCATAACTTGCAACAATTGAAGAACCTGTCTGTACTCCGGTATCTACCCTGATGCATGGATTGGACGGCATATGAAGATTTTCAATTTTTCCGGGATCGGGGGCAAAACCGGCCTGTACATCCTCAGCATTGATGCGGCATTCAATTGCCCATCCTTTTAACCTGATATCGCTTTGTTTGAACTTAAGTTCTTCCCCGTTCGCGATCCTGATCTGTTGTTCAATGAGATCGAGACCTGTAATTATTTCGGTTACAGGATGCTCCACCTGGATTCTGGTGTTCATTTCCATGAAATAGAAATTTCTATCCGAATCCAGAAGAAACTCAACCGTGCCGGCAGAATGATAGTCAACAGCTTTAGCTATCTGCACAGCCATATCACCCATTCTTTTGCGCAATTTGTCATCGAGAGCCGGTGAAGGCGCTTCTTCCAGGAGTTTCTGATGTTTTCTCTGAATAGAACATTCACGCTCTCCCAGATGAATTACATTACCTTTTGTGTCTCCCAGTATTTGAAATTCAATGTGTTTTGGATTTTCAATATATTTTTCCACAAAAACAGAAGGGTCGTTAAACGCTTTTTCAGCTTCTTTACTTGCGATTATAAACATTTTTTCCATCTCTTCCGTCTTGCGGACAATTCTCATGCCTCTTCCGCCACCGCCTGAAGCTGCTTTTATTATAACGGGATAGCCTATTTTTTCAGCAATTACAATAGCTTCTTCTTCATTGGCTATATTACCTTCACTTCCCATTGCCATAGGTATGCCACCGGCTAATGCAATCTTCCTTGCAATGGTTTTATTCCCCATTTTATAAATGGCATCGGGAGAAGGACCTATGAAAATAATCTTATTGTCAATACATTTCTGGGCGAAATATGCATTTTCTGCAAGAAAGCCGTAGCCTGGATGTATTGCATTTGCACCCGCCTTGAGAGCTATAGATATTAGTTTCTCAATATCCAGAAATACCGGTATCTCAGATATATCATCGGTATTATCATAAATTACATCGGCAGATGAAAGGTACATAGCGTTAGGTTCAACAGCCGTTTTGACAGCTACAGTTTCGATTTTCATCAACTTGGCTGTCTTCATGATCCTTACGGCAATCTCACCACGGTTGGCAATAAGTATACGTTTTATTTTCATATTTCTATAAGTCCATAAAGTCCATAAAGTCTGTAAAGTCTGTAAAGTCTGTAAAGTCTGTAAAGTCGTCAATTCATAATGTCATATAATCCTTTTACTTTTGACTTTCGACTTTCGACTTTTGACTTTGTTTAGAGCGGCATGTTCCCATGTTTTCTCGCTGGCACCTTTACCCATTTGTTATTCAGTGCATTAAGAGCAGAAAGAATTTTTTTTCTGGTCACAGCCGGATCAATCACTTCATCAATATATCCGCTTTCGTCAGCGATAAAAGGATTTGCGATTTTATCGCGATATTTTTTTACAAGCTCTTTTTTAAGTTCTACCGGATTTTTTGATTCTGCCAGTTCTTTCCTGTAAAGAATTGCAACGGCTCCATCTGGACCCATAACCGCTATTTCCGCAGATGGCCATGCAAAGCTGAAATCGCCTCCAAGGTTCTTGCTGTTCATCACAATGAATGCTCCACCATAAGCTTTTCGCAGAATGATAGTAATTTTAGGTACCGTAGCTTCGCTATAGGCAAAAAGCAATTTGGCACCATGCCGTATTATACCCGCATGTTCCTGATCCACGCCCGGAAGGAAGCCGGGCACATCTTCAAAAGTTATTACAGGTATATTAAATGCGTCACAAAACCTTATAAACCTGGCGCCTTTAGTTGATGAATTTATATCGAGAACTCCTGCAAGCACTTTTGGCTGATTAGCAACAACGCCAATGGTTTTCCCCTTTAACCGTGCAAACCCGGTTACAAGACTTGCGCCGAAAAGTTCGGATGTTTCAAAAAAACTATTCCTGTCAACTATCTGAGCGATAACATCTTTTACATCATAGGCTTTATTCGGATCTTCAGGAATGATATCTCTAAGTTTCTCGTTTATTTCACTAACGGAACCATCGTCGCTGACAACGGGAGGATTTTCAACATTATTTGAAGGCAGGTAGGAGAGGAATTTTTTAAGAGCAAGTATGGTGTTTTCTTCATCCTCATAAATCATATGGGCTACACCACTCTTTCTGGCATGTACTTCTGCACCACCAAGCCCTTCAGATGAAACATCCTCATTTAGAACCTCTTTGACAACGTTGGGTCCTGTTACAAACATATAGCTCGTATGATTCACCATGAAAACAAAGTCGGTCAGAGCAGGAGAGTAAACCGCACCACCGGCAGCTGGTCCCATAATTACAGATATCTGCGGTATTATTCCTGAAGAATGAATTATATTCTGAAAGATTGCGGCATAACCGCTAAGGCTGGCCACACCCTCCTGTATTCTTGCACCGCCTGAATCTATAAGAGCAATTATTGGTGAACCCATCTTTAATGCCATCTCCTGGATCTTTGCTATTTTTTTTGCGTGAACAATTCCAAGTGATCCTCCCATAATTGTAAAATCCTGAGCATAAGCAAAGACCAGCCTGCCATTGACCTTACCATGTCCAACAATTACTCCGTCACCAAATGATCTCTCAACTTTCCCGAATTCGACAGGTTGATCCGCAGGTGTTACAAATGCATCAATCTCCTCAAACGTGTTTTTGTCGAAAAGAAGATTTATCCTTTCATGGGCTGTAAGTTTGCCTTTTGAATGTTGTTTTTCAGCTTGTTTGGCGCTATACTGTTTTTCTATCGCCGTTTGACGGTCATTGAAGGCTTTGTAATACTTACCCGATAAATCCATACCTAATTTATTTTACGGTGTCAAAAATAGGCAATATCAACCTAATTACAAAAAGAACCTTCGACCCGTATCAGAGTCTGCTTTGTAAAATGCTGAAAATAACCTATATATTCCTTGTTTATTTTCGACCATCGGCTAAATAGCTATATTTTGCTCAGCTACTCTTTGCTTCACCTTGATTAAATACCACTGGTCTCGAAGTGCCTGAGTCTTTCTGTCTGTTAGTCAATTTTTACCGGTTTGAACAATCCCTCTGCTTTTGATCCCAGCATTCCGGCCTTCAGCATAATATCGCTTGCTCTTTTCAGGTTTTTAATCATCTTTTTACTGACAACAGGATAATGTCTCATTTGTTCAAGTTTGTCTCCTATAAATTCCAGATCTTCTTCAGTTGTCGTCCACTTACGATGGTCATAGATGGTGAGGTCAAGCGGTCGCGAGTAGGAGCGTAGTGATTTGTCTCCATCAGTATTGAAATAGAAATCAAAGTAAGACATTACAAGTTCCCTTAATGACCTGTAAACAGGCTCCCTGTATCGTAATGAGGTGAAATTTGATTTACCCACAGCTCCCCAATAGCCATCCTCCCTGAAAACCGCAATGACATGATCGTCATCATTGAAAGCTTTGAGATCGACAATCAATGGTTTATATCCATTAAACTGCATCACCGCTGCGGCAAAGAGGGCGCCTTCAAAGCAATGGGCAGAGCGTTTTTGGATCACAAATCTTGGAGACCTGCATTCATACACAGGATTATATTCGACTATATCGAGGAATCCCTGAATTTTGTCGGGATCGCTCAGAGTGTTTAGAAAATCTATTTCTTCTTTAGTCCAATCCATGTTTTTACTTATTGGTTTTTGTTGCTAGTTGCTTGTTACTTTTTACTTTTTACTTGTTACTTCTTTAGTAGATTTAGTTTTACCTAGTCGCAAGTAATCAGTAATAAGTAATCAGTAACCAGGCTCTATGTAAGTTTACTGATTATCTTCCTCATCTCTTCATACTGTTCTTCCATGCTCATTACAAGCCTGAGCTGGGCCCTGGCTCTCTGTAGATTATGAAGCTTATGATGTATCTTGAAATAATTATCACCATCAATAAAATCGGTCAGAAACCTCACTGCTATTGTATAGGTTATTAATCTTGGTGCAAAGGCGAGATATTCCATTTCTACTTTATTCAGAGTTTCGACTGTTTCAGAGAGATATCCTTCAGAATAGGCTTTGAAAAGATTAATATCCATCCTTACCCTCGTCAGATCGTCCTCATCTTCTGAAGCAGTATTTGCAGCGGTTCTGATAGCATCGCCAAAATCATAATGAATATACCCTGGCATTACCGTATCGAGGTCGATGACACACAATGCCTTATCATTTTCATCAAGAAGGATATTATTGAATTTGGTGTCATTGTGAGTAATCCGGAGTGGAATTTTACCGGCTTCACCCAGCCTGAGAATAATTTTCATCGCATCAGATCTTTCAACGACCTGTTCGATTTCTTTCCGCACGGTATCGACCCGATTTACAGGATTCTCTCTGACCTTCTCCATGAAAGTTTCAAGTCTTCGCTCTATGTTATGGAACCATGGGATTGTTTCAAACAATGGCCCTCCCGGCATGTCAGAGAGCATAGCCTGAAAACGGCCTATCGCTTTTCCTCCTTCAAAAGCTTTATCAGGAGTATCAACGTTATTATACGAGTGGTGATTGGATATAAAAATATACATCCTCCAGAAATTACCATCTCTATCTGAAATCCATGTTCTCCCATCGTGCGAGGGTATTAATTTCAGACACTCCCGATTAATATCCGAATGAGGAATGTTGCTTAATTTATTTCTGAGATGAACAGTAACCCTCTCGATATTACTCTGTAGCTCGGGAATGTTTCTGAAAATCCTGTTATTCAGCTTCTGAAGGATATAGTCGTCCTTATCTTCTTCTTTAGTTTCTATCCTGAAAGTGTCATGAATATGCCCGTTGCCAAAAGGTTCTCCTCTTAAAAAAGTACCATCAGCATTAAAATATTCAAATATATTTTTCAGGTCATAACTCATACTATTTTCCGGCTTTATGTCCGATAAAAGCGTAATAGATAATAATTATATATGCAGGAACGCAAACCCAGTATGCAGCCTGAGTTGAGAACAAATCTGCCAGTTTTCCATAAAGTAAAGGTAATACTGCACCTCCTGCAATTGCCATAATGATCATAGCTGAAGCAGTTTTTGTAAATCTCCCGAGCCCTGTAATAGTTAAGGGCCATAATGCCGGCCACATTAATGAATTGGCAAGTCCCATCAGAGCGACGAACAAAACTGTAAGCGGTAGTACAAGTTTTAAAGGTGAAAATGTTACTATATCAACAAATGGTATCACAAACGAAAAATGTGATGGTGTGAATATAGCGGCTAAAGCAAAGATAACACCAAGAACAGCACATATTTTGAGGGCAGTTACCTGTTTAAGATACTTTGGAATCAGTGTAATCCCGAGCAGGTAACCTATAATCATACTCAGCAATGTCAGAGAAGTAAAATACTTGGCTGAACTCATTTCAATACCAAGTGATTGACCATATCTTATTATAGTATCACCGGCGATTACCTCCACTCCGACATAGAAGAAGAAAGTAATAACTCCAATTATCAAATGAGGGAACTGCCAGACACTGGTTTTCTTGAGGTTCGATTCGCTGGCTGCAGCATCTTCTGCATCTGTATCTATTTCAGGGAGATGTGCAAAACGCAGTAACAGACCAAGAAGAACAAGAATGACAGCCATAACAATATATGGAAATATAACCCTGCTGGCAAGTTCATTGAGCAGTACGGCACGTGAAGCTGCATCAGCAGCCTCAGCAAGTTTTTGTTCGAGTACCTGTGCATCTTTTAGAATGATACTGGCTAGTATTATGGGGGCAAGAACGCCTGCAAACTTGTTACAGATTCCCATAATACTTATTCGTTTGGCAGCACTTTCCGGCGGACCGATAATAGTAATGTATGGATTCGATGCAGTCTGAAGAAG
>Ga0302271_10004313_pt1 | contig 11451 bp, 7 predicted proteins | sample III_Bog_N1_1_FD_198767 | JGI IMG/M metagenome (GOLD analysis project Ga0302271, IMG submission 198767) | Peat permafrost microbial communities from Stordalen Mire near Abisko, Sweden - III_Bog_N1_1 | ecosystem: Environmental > Terrestrial > Soil > Wetlands > Peat | place: Sweden: Abisko... | reverse complement strand
CTCTTTTTTAATTGGTGAGGGACTCATTACAGGGGTCATGCGCGAATGATTAATGTGCAAACGATTAATGAGCTGCTTCCATTGTTGTTTACTGCATAGAGGTAATGTTATTGTTGTTATTGTTGTTGTTGTTCCCATCGAATGAATGATAGAGAGAATTATTAGGTCTTTGATCAGCCTCTTCATTGTTATTGATACCTTGCCAGTCAATCTTCTTTTTATTGATGAGTAAGGGATATGTCTGAGTCTTTTGATTTTAATTAATAAAGGCCTTAATAGTTTCTAAATTTTCTCCGCCATATGATATAGAAGGACATACTTCTATTATTTCTGTTTCTCTTGACTCTTGAGCTGATCACAAAAGAGCAATTTAATAAAAGTAATAGTTTATTTTTTAAGTTACGTGTCATGTGCATCCATTTTTTATGGAGATTAGAGAGTTTTTGTATTGCATCTTCAGGAGAATATTTTCCAGTTTTATAAATAATCGGAGCAAATTCTTCTTGCTCGTTTATTTTCAGAAAGGCTACATCATCTGTTTGCTCCAGCAAATCACCAAGAATCTTTTCGAACATAAGCACATTATTTTGATCAGAATCGCCAATCGTAATTGGCTGTGTTTAAATGTCATTTTCAGAAGGAGTTATCTCTCTAACATTCCTTATGCGTCTCTTCATTACCCTAAATCTAAAAGCACAAAATAAATATATTAATCAGCTTTGCAAAGACATATTTACTTTGCTTCAAATGCAAACTTGACATCTCCTCTTCGTTGGAACCAAACTAAAAAATCAAGGGATACTAGCGTGCTATTAACGAATCCAGGAGTATCAATTTGTCTTTCAGGAAGAGCTTCTCCACAGAAAGTTGAAGGAAAATCTTAAACCTTAGGCTTTTAAGTTTATTAAAGCAATTGCAGATCCTCATATTCTATTAACAAAAAAATCAATTAAATCATTAAAAGAATCTGTGGATACCTTGTCTTTAAACAATCTTATAGTATACCAAGGAGAGAAGCTCTTCCATTGACGCTAGCAAGTCGAAAGAGTTCCATGTCAAATGGGTCAACAATATCCACACATTTTTAGTTAATCGATCTGCGATTTTCACATGCATATCCAAGAAGAAGAGGATCAAGAGGCTTAACAAGTAGATCATCTGCTCCAATGAAATGAATAAACTTATATCTCTTCTCTGTCCTAATTAAATCATCATCGATGAATGCATAACAACAAAAAATATTTTCTTACAATTTAGTAATTATCTTATTTTGGATGAGTTTGAGGATTGAGTCACCTGTTCCACAAGGGAATACATGGGCTTATGGTTAATCATCTTTCAGGAGAACTTTTCCTCTCATATCAGTGATCGGATACATACCCTAATTCATATTGGTGGTGATTATTTTATTGTATGATCGATTTTATTTTAAAAAAATTACTTGCTAAATAAATGTGATATCTTATTCATCAAAGCCAAAATAATCATTGGTCTTCCATATTTTTTCAATCTGGAGATGATTGATGTAATTAGTTAGGATGACTACTTGAAATGAGTGCCTTTGTGATGTTGGAATCCCAGAAAATGCTTTTGAATTTTAGCAGAAATGATTTAGTTTAGATCCAAGTTTATTAATAAATTGCTACCTATTTCTTTGAGAGTTTACAATCTCTTTCCAATGAGCTATTGAATACACAGTCCTGAAGGTAATCCAATATCACAACAACTCTTGACTTCATCCAATCCGAATCGCACATTTCTACCTCCAGCCATCACCACCAGTGCAACTAAACATAAATCAATCCATTTGTTTGTTTTCTCTTATCTAAAGAATAAACTTCTTAATTTACCTTATTTATTGGCAATAAGATTGAGTCCTTATCGATAGAAATTGCAGAATAAATCATAGGATACATCTTCTACTGACAGAACATTTGAAATTGGTTTTAAAACATTCATAGATAGCTATTCCAATGTTTCTGAGTTCAAAGTAACATTGTCTTGAGTTTATTGCACAAAGTGATGGTAGAGCTGTAACAAAAAAGAAAAGTCAAACAAATGGAAAATATGAATAGAAAGAAGAGAACGTCTTCTCAAGTTTAAAGAATAAATAAGCTAGAAGATCAAAAATATAGAGAATTTTTGATATATTGTTGTTACAGAATCAATGACTTCCATTTCGTAGTTAATAGATTCTAACCCTGAGAGATATTGATGCCTTTGTTCAACATTTTGAAATGTTTTGAGCTGCTCGAGAAGATGAAACTGTCCCATTGAAAGCAATCTCTGAATCAAATTATTGTAAACCCCTGAAATCTATTTCTCTTCGCGAAAATAGAGTTTAAAAGATAAAAAGATGTACATAATCGAATTAACAATCTACCCCTGCATACAGTGGTTGCATATTGCTCAAGCTTTTTGTAAGTAGAATTTCTGTTGAAGTCTAACTCTGACACTTCCTGCATGTTGGATATGGGCTCATTATCAGATTTACTCACCATTCCACAAATATTCTACCCCATGAGTATGTACTTTCAATGCCTTTTTTCTTCTATTGTTCTCCAGTTTGCTCAAATTTGCTAGTAATTATTCTTCCTAACTGATCCTACAAATCAATTATTTTACAAAAAAAGGAACAAAATTTAGGATTTTGCATATTTTAATTGCCTTTTTGAGATTATTTGATCGATTTATCCATTGAAAAGATGCTTTTGATTTTAAATCTGGGTAAATATTCATAGATTACCCATTTCAGCATTGAGTAAATTGAAAATAAGAGCAATTGATAATCATCAATTACATGGAAATTTGTATTATTTTTTGTAAAAATAGTTTTGAGTCTTATTCTCAAAATATTAAATTACGTTTTCCTCTCAAAGATAAAGTGATTTTACAAAAGCAAATAACTTTTTTATGAGTAAACAAATTGATGATCTCAGAAGAATTTTTGAAAGCCTCAAAACTCTCAACAAACACTTGGATTCTTTGAAAAGTTCATTTTTAGAAAGAACTTCAATATCAATCTTCTCTAAAATATCTTTCTAAACTTTCATCAGATCAAAAAATGAGGTAATAAACATCAACACCAAGCACAGACTCAACTCACTTACAAATCTAAAAAGTGTTTTTGAAAAAGACTAAGTATGTATTATTGTTAAAATCAAAAATATTACTAATTTCTAAATGTTATGCATAATACCTAACCAAATTTTGTCATAAAGGGATCTTTTGTTGATGGAACTAAAGCTACCTTGCGAAGGAGAATGAAAATTCTTTCAGGGAAAATGACAGTACTTGTGATTTAGTTTTTTCTTAATTCTTTGGTAAGATATTTTGTACTTTGTGCAGATCAACAATAAAAATGACTTAGGTGCAAAGATAAAATATATGGATTGTAGTAATTCTACCTTGTGGGGGGGCTGCCAATATTGTAGCTGCTAGACATTTTGCTTCTAGGTAATTTGATTTTCACTTAATTTAAGAGGAATACAATTAATTTCTCTAGAAGATCAGTTTGTTTGCTTGTTTGCAATAATCAGAAGCAATCACATCAGCCTTTATGTTTTCTCCAGGAAGTGTGATGTGCTTATGGATATATTCAGAAGCTACTGCTAATCAAATATGTTACATAGAGAAAAAGCATTTTGACCTTTTTGATCCTATTGTTTCCACCTTCCTTTAAGTAGACTATTAGTCTCTTGCAGATCCTTTGTTTTTCTTGAAATATCCTCGTTTCTCGTAGAAGAAACGCTGAAGTGTTATCGATTTAAATTTCTTAGATTCTAAAGCAAGTGCTTGATGGTGCTTCTACCTGTTGAGTTATTCTGAAATCTTTAAATCTGAATAAAAAACAAAATGATGAGATTCGTTCCTTTTTAAATAATAGATACCAAAATAGATAGAGAATGTATGATCCATATTGAAGGGAAGACAAAAAAAGAAATACAAATGTTAATTGCTTTAGCAAATTTCAGATTCAAAGAATGAACTAATTATCAGTATTTCTGTTGAAAACGTAATTAATGAGGAAAATGCTATTCTCTTTATTAAAAAGTTTAGAATTTGATTTAAAACAAACTTTTTAATTCATTAAAATAATGTGTCATTAAAAAACCCTCAGGTTAAGATTAATGATTTTGAAAATATCCATTCAATTAATTGAGGTAAAGTGTTAAATTATTCTTGATTTCAAAATTAAGACTCATTAAGCTGATAGACAAAAATCCAGTTTTTTGGTAAAACAAGCTAGAAAAACATATTAGCTGAAAAAGAAATTTCAATGAAAATATAAAATATTACAAATAATTAAAAAGAATGTTTGAAAAATACAATAACTGACCCCCCCTTTAAAAATGAACTGATGTTTCTATTTATGAAATGAAGAATTCAAATACAGGAGAATGATGGAATTATTGTAAGACTAAAGACAAATAAAATCTAATAGAGTGTTAGTTTTATTATTTGTGAGCGTGCATGTGATCTTGCTAGATTATCTGAGAAAGAAAAAAGGGAATTGCAAGAGTTCAGAAGATAAGAAGGAAAACAAAAGGGGAAAGAATAATAAAAATAAAGTAAAAATATAAAAATCAAAGCTTGCATAAGCAAATCAGTCAAAGTGAGTGGTGAAATGGAGCTTAAAGTCGGCAAGCTGTTTAAGCTGACTCGTAAACTTGGATCGGGAGCATTTGGTGAAATTTTCCAAGGCATCAACATAAAGAACAATATTGAAGTTGCAATCAAGCTGGAACCTGTTAATACTAAACATCCTCAGCTCTTCTATGAAGTTAAACTCTACCAGTATCTTCTTCAAGATGAAACTGTCATTGATAAAGGAATTCCTCAAGTAAAGCCTAATTTAACTAAATATCTTCATTTTTCTTTGAAAAACGTTCAAGATCCCCTAAAATATACCTAATATTTTCATTTTAAAGCAACATTTTTAAATATTTTTCTATTTCTTATGCTTAATTTTAGTTCAAAAAAGAGACTAATATCATATTTTCTCTATTTCAAAAATTAAAATCTACCTACCTTTGTGCTCTGAACGCAGTTCTTATTCATTGAGTTTAATAATAAATTTGTGAGCTTTTTTGAAAATCTTACTAACTCGTGTCTTTTGTAACAGGTCTACTACTGGCAAACTGAAGGTGAATATAACATTATGGTTATGGATCTGTTAGGCCCTTCTCTCGAAGATCTCTTCAACTTTTGTAATCGTAAATTCTCTCTCAAGACTGTTCTCCTTCTTGCTGAACAAATGATGCAGCGAATTGAGTATGTGCATCACCGCCATTTTCTACATAGAGACATAAAGCCTGATAATTTCCTGATAGGATCAACTAAACGAGCAAACAAAATATTCATAATTGATTTCGGTTTGGCGAAGCGTTACTTATAACGTGATGGAACTCATATTCCTTATCGTGATAGCAAGAATCTAACAGGAACAGCAAGATATGCTTCCATTAACACTCACTTGGGTATTGAGTAAGGAAGAAGAGATGATCTGGAATCTCTTGGTTATGTTCTAATGTACTTCTTGAGAGGATCTCTTCCCTGGTAGAATCTCAAAGCAAACAACAAAAAAGATAAGTACGAGAGAATCATGGAGAAGAAGCTATCCACACCTGTCGAAGTACTCTGCAAAAACTTCCCTGATGAGTTCGTTAAGTATCTTGCTCACTGCAGAAACCTACGTTTTGATGAAAAGCCAGACTACAATTACTGTCAATAGCTCTTCAAGGACAGATTCTAGAAAGAAGGATATGAGAAAGACTTCAACTTTGACTGGAACAAGATCGCAAAGGAAAGAAAAGCAGAACAAGGCACAACCACCAATTAACCGCAATAAACAGAAGATCAAATCAAAGTTTAGGTAGAAATTTAATATTTTTAGAGCCAAAAAGAGAACTTAATGCTATTATTTTTCTTATTCAAACAGCGGTACTTCAATCTGCAGTGAGACTTGCAGTCTGCGAGTGTATTGCTTTCCTTTCGTTAACAATTCACTTCATTTCTCTCCCTCTTTTATATGGAAAAAACTTGGAGGTTTCAACAAAATAATCATCAAAAAATAAACATAATAAACTCCTTTATACTAATAACGTAAGTACTTTTTTTTTGATGTTATTTTTAGTTAATTTCTAATTGATTTTCCCTTTTTCAAGAGTGACAATTTAACCTTCAAGGAGTGAGAGAATGATCTTAACGTTTAAGAATTATTATAAAGGATGTTCCAGTCGTCCTTTATTTCTGTTCTGAGAAAGGAAACTTTACTCTCGTATTAGGAGTACTTATATATGGAGACAGTCACCTCCTCTTTATCTCCTACATATCTTGTAGACTCATCCAAGAGTTGTTAACATTCATAATATCATATCTGAAGGGCGTCTATTTCAAAAAACAATATTCTTTGGTCTCTTGTTGACTTCCCTTTTTTTATCTTATCTTGAATTATATTTTTTATATGTCATGTACACATAACTTTGCTTTCACACAGCCTCACAAAATAACTTCAAAAGTGCTCCCTCAGCAAGAAAAAATTTCTTTTTAATCGTAAGTTAATAATATTTTTACAGTTTCCCCACAAAATTGTTAAGAGAACGCAAATAATAAGCACTAAAATAAGCAGGAAATGACCTGAAAAAAAATAATATTGAGGAATATTAGTTTTTTTTAACAAAAAGAAGGTAAATTAATAGAATGTTTGATATTTCTGATGAAAAGATGAAGGAGATTATCAAATTAAAAAGTGGAATTTTTTATTTTGTTTTGATGCAAATCCAAGCAAATCTTAAGGATTAATTGGGAATATTTTGATTTTTGTTATCCCCAATTCAAAGAAATCTGAAAGGTTAAATAGTAATTTGTAGATCTATCCTGTAATGAGTGTCATAGTAGATTATGTAATATGCATTGTGTATGCAGGTGTATTCCTTGGTGCCATGTCTTTAGAGAAAAGACTCAAAGGTATCATTGATATCTTGTTTATTGCCTTTCTGGTTTTAAGTTTCATTTTTCTGTGAATAAAGTTTTGCTTTTTAACATAAAGGACTCGTTCCAAAACCAAAAGTGCTTGAGAGTGCAAACCCTTCTTTCGAAGAAATACAGCTCATGAAAGAAGCTACATTCTGTAGAAACTAACGAAAAATGTAATTGCGCATAGCCCTAGTGTTTTGTGCTTGCGTGCTGCTGTCTTGGCATAATTACGCTAGAAAATGTGCTGATGAAACTCTTGCTGTTTGCTTTCATTTTCCTTTGGATAAATCAGCACTTCTTTCGACTTCCAAAGCATTGTTTTTGAATCTAACTCTCTTTGTTGGACCTCTATATTAAGATTATAAGGTATTTTAATTCAATGAAGCAATATTACAAATGTTTTTATCATTTTTAGAGCTCAAAAATTGGCATAAAATTTAAAGACTTCGATTTCCACCGTTTTCGCTGGGACGAATTTAAAAGAATCGTTATGGTAAGGATAGTTGATACTGTTATTGGATTATGACTGTTATTATCTTCTTAGGGACCTGTTTTAGAAGAATGGGTATTCAGAAATCTCATAAATAACCTGATAAATAAGAATTTTGAGAATAATTGGACCTTTATTTGCTTCTCAGCAACTCTCTATTCACTAGGTAGATTTGTTCTTTTTTGTATTGGTAAGATAATAACACTGATTTCTCTTTCTAGTGCACCTTCATAACTATAAGCGATTTAAGAAGAGACTTTAGCCTGAAAATGCTAAGTTAGCAACAGGTAAAGAAACAATTTATTATGATTCCTTCTAATTTTAGATTTTTTTGAATAGGAGTTTAAATGGTGATAAGTTTCTTATTTGGTGGATATATGGCATATTTATTCACAAAGATTAGATATATCGGTGGTGGGTTTATTATGCATGCTTATTGCAAATTCATGGGCATCCCAAATATCATAGCCCTTCTTCGTATGGATACACAACAAGATCTCACAGCGAAAAGTATGAATTATATTATCATTGTTATCTTCTTAAATTCAAAAAATAACCACTGAATCTATTAACCTAGAAATAATGATGTATTACGCTGGAGGAATCGCTGGGTTTCTCATTGAATGCATTTTGCTGATTGACTGACTGAAAATATGAGTAATATTACTTTAACTTTTTTAAATAATAACTTGCAAAATCTTTGAAAAATGTATAAAAATACTTTGTGTAAATGTTTGTCAATTGTTGCATAAAATCTTCAAAAAACTCTAGAATTATTTGAGTCCTTATGGAAATGTTAAAGAAGGGACAATGGGTGTTTCAGTTCTTTTTCTAAAGAGATACATCTATTTACAGTTCGTTTGAACATCATAAAGTATTCTTTTTACATATTCTTATTAGCAGAACTTAAATGTAAACTAACTTACAGCAAAACACAATAAATTAACCAAAATGATACCAACAACATCAATCTAATTCCAGTATTCTATCGATCTCTTTATGTGAATGTTCTTTCTTAGTCTTAGTTGGTTTAATGAACTTTCCTTCAAGATAGTTGATAATAAATGTCTTAAACATTTTTTTGTAATTATTTGTAATAAGTTTCTTTGTCGAGCTTTGAGATGGTCGACTCTATGAATTAACATAAACTCTATCTCTTAGCTACAGCTCTGATCGTTTCTCAAACCTAGCCTGTCTGACTCTTGCTAATTTCATGTCGATTTGAGGGTCTAATTTTTATTTCATCAAAAATTAAATCTTTTTATCCAATGACATTTTATATTTAAACGGATTGGAGAAATCTCTCATTTTGCTCTCTTCGTCAACAATCTTTCAAAAACAAAGAGAATTGCAAGAAAAGAATGTATTTAGTTATATTTTCTTACACCAAGGCTGTTAACATCATAAATTTTAGAAGATTTTCCAGAAGTCAAACCTGATGGAACAATTACTCTTCTAATATTATCATTTGGCATTGATAAGTTAGTTTCTGTCTTGATTGGTTTGACTTGATTATGAAAGTCTCTTCTATCGTCTTCTTCCTCTTTAAGTATCCGAACTGGTTCTTGGGATATTAATTTACATATAAATTAAAACAAAATAATTTTGTTGTTTCTTTGTTTTGTTTACATCTTGGAGATTAGATTGAAACTTAAAACTCTTCTTCTTTTAAAGTTTTTGTAATAACTTCTTAGGCTGTGCACATATCAAAATCTGTTTGTGATTCCTTTCTGACTTTTGCTCGAGGAGAGGATGAGTTGGAGGATATTTCGTTATCCTTTTGATTTATTTGCTAGAGTGTGAAAAGTGGTATTTTTAAATAAGAAAGGAATAGACTTGAAACATCCTTGAAAGTATAAGGTATGGTTTTTTTAAAATCACTAATAGCTTCTTCAGAGAATTCTTTAGATATTGAATGGTTTGCTTCTAATTCACCATCAGCAAATCTGAAATAACAAGAGAATCAATTATGATTTTTTAGAATATTTTTTTTGAACTTACCTGTTGTGATAGTAATTAGCACTCGAAATTAATCCTAGATAAAGATAATTTCTACCCATTTCATCATAAATTTCTAATTCAAGCTCTTTATCCTTTGCAAGCCAAGCGTATTCTAGTCCTTTTTTCAGTAAAATCAAAGATTCTGCATTCATCGAAATGATCCTAGCACATTTAGATAATTCAAGCAGCACTTTCGCTTTTTTGGCATTTTATTCTGTGAGTGCAAACATAATTCTGCATTAATCAAACAAGAAGGATGCTGCATTCAGATCATTCATTTCAAAGGCAAGCTCTGCCATAAAGAAACTTGTCTATTAGAACAACTTCAAATCATTTATATCAACGCTTCTACTCAAAAGTTCCACAAGATCTTTTTTTATTAAATAAATAAAATCCATTCTTATTTAAAGTCTAATAATTCTTTTACATGGCATAAGACTCCTGAAATTGTTCTCTTCAACACATTTTAGGCAATTATCGATAATATGCATGGAGTCTTCAATTGTCCTGCAATTTTCTAGTTCACTCACAAATTTTTCCCATCGTTGTCCGCTTTCTAGTTTTTAGCATAACAATAACATAGTTCAAAATATCTAAAAAAGTGCTTTGAATGTGAAAAGCATTGTTACTTTATTGTAAGATCGAGTTAGAAAGTGATTCTATTTTGATTGTTGCTTCTGATTATTTTCTCCTAGCAGACGGACTTGTTGCAAGATGTCTATTAGATTAGGGGCTAACATATCGTGAAGAGGAAGACTTATTATTAGTATTTCTGGTGTAGTCTCCCTCTGTGCTAATAGAACGATTTTACTTATTATTTTCCATAGCTGAACTACAATGGAAATTTTTTTGAATAAACTTATGAGATCGATAAAAACTTGATGAAAGAGAAGGATCAACGGGGGAAAATTATGAGTCATTAAAAGCGATTATGAAGCTTTTATCAAGGTTTAGCTGATCATTCTTAACTTATTTATCACGATTCTACTGAAACGAATAGGCTTTATGACATCTCCGAATATGATCTTCTTGATTCTTAGCAGAAAATACTCTATTTTAATGAGGGTGATTTAGGTTAAGTTAGTTTTATGAATGTTCTACGTGCTTATTAGATTTCGCTTCTGAGGAAATAACACTTTTACTTGATGGTGAGCTTCTTTTAGAAAGCAGATTAGGTGTGATAAACGCAGTTTAGATTGATTATTTTCTAGATCCTTTTTATGAATTTCCTCTAAAAAATAACTAATTCAGCTAAATGTGAGAACTTGGTGAGGAAGAATTTTCCTTGAGTAAGGCTTTGTTAGAAGGGTTTATGCTGTAAAATGAAAGGATTGAGGTTTCTCTTCTTTTATTCAGTCTGCTGTGATCTGCCTAGGAAGAAGGTGTTAAAGATGATTATAAATACCCTTGTGTAGTTGAAGATCTTCTTCTTTGAGCAGCAAGAGCAGAAGGTATAAACATTGGTGATTGCCTTGGAGATAGTTAAAGAGTGGTATTTTCAGGGGAAGTCTAAATGTAGCTAGTAGGTTTCATGTTTCTTTTTTACTGTTACGAAAGAGGACTCTCGAATTTTTCATCTCCATCAATTCTCTCCATCAGTATAATATATTATGAATGTGTTATCTTAATTCCTTCTAATTTTCCATACAACTAATCTAAATTCTTTATATCCATACGATTAATTTCTCTTCCATTGCAAGTATTTTCAAAAAAAATAATACTTTTTCTTAGAAAATAACAGTATTGTGAGTTTAATTTGCTAATTTTTTTGATTTCCCCAGCATCTAAAAGTGAATAATATGTCCTTATTTTCTTAATTATCTGAATATTTTTTGTGATTTTTAAATTAAATTTGGGAATAATTATTCAAAAAAATACACTTTTCTTCATAAAAGCATGAAGCCAAAAAAGAAAATACAAGTGATTATTTCTTAAATTTTAATTAAATATTACAAATAATTTCTTTTTTTGGGGTTGGGGTT
>Ga0302271_10004311_pt1 | contig 11453 bp, 6 predicted proteins | sample III_Bog_N1_1_FD_198767 | JGI IMG/M metagenome (GOLD analysis project Ga0302271, IMG submission 198767) | Peat permafrost microbial communities from Stordalen Mire near Abisko, Sweden - III_Bog_N1_1 | ecosystem: Environmental > Terrestrial > Soil > Wetlands > Peat | place: Sweden: Abisko... | reverse complement strand
TTAGATTTGTTTTGTTTTATTTAAATTTTGGGGCAAAAAGAATTTTAAGAAATTTTTGAAAACAAAAAGATATGTCCAAATTAAAACCAATGAAATTCTACTAATACTTTTCACCTTCACTATCTTCATCATCTCTTTTTGAAATAAAATTCTTCAACAAGCATAAGTTTAATTGTTATCTTTGCTAAAATATAACTATTCTTATTATTAAAAAACTAATGAGGATTTACTCGCATTTACAACCATTTAAATATCCTATTAGATTTATCTAACTTTATCCGATTTTATCCATCAAGAATTCTTAATTACCAAGTGTTTATTATCCTACGAAGTTGTTGAAAGTCAAATTATTTTTGATTAGTTCTCACATTCATTCTAAAGCATTTTGAATCGCATCCTAGCTAAAAGTAGCAAGAAAGCCCGGGAGCGTTGAAATTCATAGTCTTGAAGAAGAGAGACAGAGAAATATTATTCGCACACATGAAAAAAAAGAAGATTAATTTCTTTCTTGTGTTTCCCCCATAAATTATCCACATAATATTTGATAAAACTAACAAGACAAAGTGATATCTGCTTCGTTGTGCTCAACATAACAAGATCATGGAGAAGCTTAGTCTTAGCGATGTGAATAGACTGATGAGCTAGCCTATTCTTCCTAAAGATGATCTCAGAACCATCGTGGATTATTTTCTCAGATAAGCTGATAAAAAATACATCACGTAAGGCAACAACAAAAGAAAACCAAAGATATCTAACTATTCCTGGTTTCTGATGCTTTTCTGGAAGCTAATTTGATATTTGGTTACATTTTTCAAGCTTAAAGGCTAGCGACAGACAAAATGAAATATCTAAAGAAGCAGCTTATACTGATGCAACAACATGGAGTTTCATAAGTGAAATTCTCAAAGGAGACGATATCTTAGAAACAAATCACTCACAAATAGATAAAAACATCCATTAACTCAAGGATAACGCCATGGAAATAGAACAATCCTAATAGAATCCCCTAACATAGCATGCTCGTGTTCTTCGTGCATGCACAACTAGTGAAGAAACTATCGAAAAACAAAAGTTCTTTTATGTTTTCATGAACACATGGTACTCCAAAACAGACAAACAAAGAATGCATCTATCAGCATACGACCAGAATAAAATGCCTAACTTCCTATGCCACGGCAATAACAACAGCAAATGTCCCTCCATCGAACAATCCAGAGGAATGCTAGCAGATAAAAGTTACTCTGATTTAGAAATCATCTAGGATATTGTATTCTTTGACAATCATTTACAGAGATTCGCGAAAACCCTTCGATGGTTGCAAACATAATGCCTTCTGCATACACCATTTGATCCAGAGCTCTAAACTACTAGCAGCAATAGCAACTCTGCTAACTACAGTAGCAAAATGGTCTCCGAAATAAATTGGGTTTCTGATAAAAACACTGATGAACAATTAATCTGCGCTGTTTAGCTACTCAAACGAGGAGAACATCAATCTGCTTGTAGATTTATGAAGCAAAAGAATATGAAATATCCTTTGGAACTACTCGACAGTGTGTTTCCATATCATGACTATTAACTGAGTGACTCCAACGATCCTGTGAGATTACAGCAGAATCTAGTAGTATCGGAGATTAAAAATGCATTTCTCTTAGATGTGTTTACATCATCTGCCAACTAGGACGCACTCACTGATCGATTGAGTTATTATAAATTGAGTTCGTTTAATTCCAATGAATTATTCGATAAAGCAATAGGAAATCAAAATTGGTTAGAATCCTTTAGAGCTGCATATGCTGGGTCTTATGATAAGACTACAAAAGGCGAATAAGCATATTTTGGATATCTCAGTTCGAATTATGAAGTTTTAGTGAAATTAGCCGAGAATTAGAATCATACTAATAATTGGTATGAGCAACTCTGGGCTGCTGTGAAGAATTTATATGTGAATGAGATATTAAAGAGATTTTTAGTGATTAGAAGTCTACTAAATGAAAGTATTGAGTAGTACTACCCAAGGAGCAATCGAATTCATGAGAGTACAAAAACATAAATGAATGGAGACGATAATAATTATATGATCAACTTTGAGGATTCTCCATTGGAGAACTACAGGAAGATCACACTGAATTAAGGAATCGAAAGAGATATTTACATTGAATTGAGTGATTTTATGGTTAGGTCTTAACCAAATGTCGAGAATAATAGCATTAATCGCTAGGGTACCTCCCCAGCCTTGCTATCGCAATTACTGCTTGCATACTTGAAACCACCTCATATGGTTGCTTAGTAGTCTATATCACCTTGGCATTCTTTGTTTATTTCACTTGCTAATAGCCATAATAGTAGCTTTTCTCAGTCTGTATCTGAGTTCAACGCGAAATTAGGATTTGTGTTATTCCATTCATAGTATATTCTTCAGAAAGATGCTAGTTTCTATGGGAACTTCATTGAGATCATCAAGAATCATGTGAAGGAACTCATAATTCAAGATAGAGCTTCTGAGGTGGTTGTTTTCCTGAAGGTAAAATCATAAATTGGTAGTCAAATTCACTTTTTCATTAAATTATTTTGTTTATTTTTGTTTCTTTTAACCCTTCAAGGCTATCCCAGATGACCGTGAAATCTGCTCCCTCATGGCTATGTACATGGCGTAGAAGCGCTCTGATTCTGAGAGAAAGCATTTAAAATCTGAAATGATCAAATATGGCTACAGTGAAAGCACCATTCAAGCAATCCTCCAAGAACTCGTCACAAGGAGCTTCACTAACCAAGGATCAGACGATTTAGACAGCACCATCATCGACGGATTGAGAATGTTCATTAAAAGTGCTTATAATCTCAAAACGAAAACGAGTAGTCAGCCAAATGGGTTGCATATTTGTGTGTAACATTTCCTCATCGCTGCAAGGACTTTTCTGTAGACTGAGAAGCTCACACTGTATTCTAGCATGCGGTAAGATAAAGCTATTGCCTAAGTGATCTAGGACTATGAGCGGTTAGCGAAGATGTAAATCCACGATTAGTTTGATGAAGTGAATATTCAGGAAATTGATCCGTTTTTGCATGAGATTGCAGCTTATGATGGGATAATATCATGCCATTAGATATTAGATGGGCTAAGGACTGTTCATGTGATAGCTAAAAGTTACAATTAAGTATCCAAATAGCAGTCAGAGTTTGATAGCTAGACAGTTAAAGCTGGAGCTTTTGTAGATTAATGCAGGTTGACGTTCTTTAAAACGAATAATGTTACGAGAAAAAGATATATTTTGATCGACAGTGAGATTTAATTTGAGGAGAAAGCCCTCATGGAGTTCAATCCGCATTAGATAACGCAGCACACGCAGAGAGAAATCACAGCTCATTATCTCAAGAAAGCAATAGTTAAATCTATCGAAACAGCAGGAATCTATCCGGTCTTCAATCAGATGTAAGAGAAAATAACTAAATATAACTGATGATAAAACTAACTATTTTTGTTTGTTAATTCGTTGAGTGGACATTTACTGAGCATGTACTTCTCACAGAGCTACAGTGCTTACACTTTGTTCAGTCACGACGATTAAGAAGCAATCCTTAAAAATTCATAGAAGGTCTTGATATCCTCACCAAGTTACATAAGCACAATATATGCTTTGTGAAAGGGATGTGAAAGATGAGTTTTTAATCAGAAACCTGTGGGATTATGCTTGTTAGCTCATTTATCAATTCATAATAATATTTATGTATTTTGTGTATGCTGTTTGTTGTTAAAGGGGAGGGATTTAAACAGCATTTAGAAATGATTTTGGAATAGGGGAGGGTAAGAAATCGATTGGGTTAATGGGTACGTAGATATGTGCTAGATACAAGATGAAGAAAGAGAAGATTTTAAATAATATTTTATTGTTAATTTTCATTCTTATGTTTTCCTTCATCCATCTTATCCGAATTTCTATGTCCAATCTTCATACTATTTCAACTAATTTCGCTCAACAGAAGGCTTGATGTTCGTAACAGACACATTGAATTCCGCCTGGATTTCAACAAAAAATTACATGCAATTTACATAATTAATGTCATTTTACCCTTGAAACCGGCGATATATCAAGCTAGTTTTGCTTCAAATCCAAGTAATTCAATACTTAAATATCAGGCCCTTAAGCTGAGTCTTCCGCAGGCATATATTTTCCATTAGCTTTGTTGATTTTGAATTTCTTCGCTAAATAATATTTTCTCATTGGCTCCAAAACAGCATCACTCACAAGAATCAACATGTCAGCACTAGAAAACCCTTCAGTTCTATCAGCTAATTCAGAAAAATCACACTCTTTTAATTCATTAGGTGTCTTAGCCATGCTATTCTGCAGCAAGAACTTTCTAGCAGACACATTTGGAAGAGGAATGTAGATTCTATTCTCGAATCTTTTTCTAATATCAGCATCCAAATCCCATGGAATGTTTGTAGCTCCAAGTACTATCACTCCTTAATAATCATTTCCCAAACCTTGCATTTACACAAGGAATTCTTATTTGACCATCATGCTAGCTTAATTTTCACCGCCCTTACTATTACCACAGAGAGTATCAACCTCATCAATGAAGATAATAGAAGGCTTCTTCTCATGAGCCTATGCAAACAGATTTTTAACTAATCTAGAAAATGAAAAAGTCATTGAGAAATTGTTTTCTGATCAAATTTTTCTCTTACTTTTCAGATTCTCCTACATATTTACTGACAAGATCACCTGGGGACACTGAGAAGAACGTAGCTTTTGTTTGAGCAGCACATGCCTTAGCTAAATAGGTTTTACCAGTTCCTGGTGGTCCATAGAGCAAGATTCCCTTCCATAGCTTATGAGCACCTTTGAAAAAATCCGGGAATTGAATAGGAAGGATGACTGCTTCGTTAAGGGATTCTTTCGCTTTGATAAGCCCAGCAACATCACTCCATTTTACGTTGGGCTTCTCAGTAACAAATTCTTTTTCCGAATCAAACTAAGAGTTGATTGTCTTGTTCTTATTATTACTAATTGCACTGCAAGAAGATAATCAAAATGCAATTATCCAAACAAAAAACTTAAATATTTTGTCTGATAAATTCCTTCTTTTCTCACCATTTTTGCTTACTCGAAAAAAAATGAATCTCCAGTAGCATTATAACCACCACCTAAAGGGTCGAGCTTAGGTACTTAATCTTTATTTTTCCTAAAATTCTCTAATTCTAGTAGTTTCTCTTCTAACTCTTTGTAGACATTTTCATATTGTTCTTTCAGTGTATTCAAGCTCGCTTTGTCAACTCCTAAAAAAAGTATTTCAATCAATATGGAAAGCCACCAAAAATTAATCTGAAACTCAACAATAATTATCTTTACTTTTCATCAAAAGATCTAGCTTCTTAAGTGCTATGAGAATCATTGTGATGCCTTCATCTTTCTCTTAAATGGTACTCCCAGAGTTGAACTACCTTCTTCCTCTATCCAAAAGGAGTCTAATTTCAGATTCCGTCTTCGTGTTGTCTGTTTGGAATTCACCATTATTATTCCACTGTACATTTCGAGGATATTACATTCCAAGAACAATTTCCTTCTAAACCTTTAATCTCTCTATCTCTCTCTTTTGCTAATGTTTCAATAAATTAAGATAATTATTACAGAAAATCAATTGTTTACCATCAAGATTAGGGATTTTCCCCATCAAAAACAAAAATAAGTCTCTTTTTTTTAAATAATCAAGAGAAATAGACTCTTTATTCTTAAACTCTTACAAGAAAGTATGCTGATACCTGACCTTAATATCTAGAACCCTTTTCTCTTACCTGCCCTAAATTGATGACTCCACTAAATTCAAAGGACAATGCACTCCCACACTCACTACACGCACAAAATTATTTAATAACAAGCAAATTCAAAATTCGAATAGAAAGTAAGTAAATTATCTTCGTTTTTTCCTGTTATGCTTTTCTTCATTGTTCTATTTTTCTCTCTTTCTCATAATCTTGTGTCAATGAGCGGTGAGTCTGGGAACAGTATCCTTGTTCTGGAGAATGTCTTTCTTAGAAGTAATTTTTAATCATAACTAAATAGATTTAATTTCGCTAGACATTCACTGTGAATCGTTACAAAGAATTACTCGAATTGTTTAACATAAATAACACTGGATCTTGTTAATATCACAAGCTACTCTGGATTCATTGCTCTCAATCGAATAGAACTAGCTTTGACAAACTCCTTGACAAGTGTCTTATTGTTAAGTTACAATGCAGAGCATGCAGCCATTAGTAGTAATACTTCATCATATGTTACACTTTCTTTTGTATTTAGTTGTAAATTTCAAAAGAGATACAAGGAAATAACAAGGATCTGAGAGAATAGAGAGAGAGAGAGAAAGCTCGTTAACCCATAAATGAGTTATTCTAAAAATAAGCAACAAAAGCAAGCAAGGGGAGGGGAAGAAGGATAAATATCAATTTTTTTAGAAAATAGTGACAAATTAATTTATAATTAAAAGGTTATTCGTCTTCTTTTTATGTCTTCCTTCATCCATCTGATCCGAATTCCTATGTCCAATCTTCATACTGTTTCAGCAAATTTTTCTCAACACCAAATCGCTTTGATTTCTTAATTGACACATCGAAATCAGCCTGGATTTCAACAAAAATTACATGAAATTGACATAATTAATAATGTTTATTTTCTCTCTCTCTCTCTCTCTCTCTTTGGTTAGTTCATTTCATTCATTTCATTCATTTTACCCTTGAAATTGGTGGTAATTCAAGCTAGATTTACTTCAAATCCATGGAATTCAATACTTGAATATCAGGTCCTAAAGCTGAATCCTCCACAGGCATATATTTTCCATTTGCTTAATTGATTTTAAATTTTTTAGCTGATTACAGCTTTCTCACTGGCTCAAAAATAGCATCCCTTACAAGAATCGATATCTCAGCACCAGAAAACCCATCAGTTCTATCAGCTAATTAAGAAAAATCATATTCTTAAAGTTCGTGAGGAGTCTTAAACATATTATTCTACAGCAAGAACTTTCTAGCAGGTGCATCTGGAAGAGGAATGTAGATTCTCTTCTCGAATCTTCTTCTAATCGCAGGATCTAAATCCCAAGGAGCGTTGGTAGCTCCAAGTACCTACACTTCACCATCATCATTTCTCACACCTTGCATTTACACAAGGAATTCTGTTTTGACCCTCCTACAAACTGACAAATCACAGTCACTGCGATTACCGCAGAAATTATCAATCTCATCAATAAAGAGTATCGAAGGCTTTTTCTCACGAGCCAGTGCAAACAGGTCCTTAATTAATCTAGAGGAAACAAAAAAAGACTCATTGAAAACTTGATTTCTGATCAAATTCTTTACTTTTCAGGTTCTCCAATGAATTTACTGACGAAATCAGATGAAGAAATAGAGAAGAAAGTGCCTTCTATTTCATTAGCACATGCCTTAGCTAAGTAGGTTTTACCAGTTCCTGGTGGTCCATAGAGCAAGATTCCCTTCCGTTTCATGTGAGCACCTTGGAAGAAATTTGAGAATCGAATAGGAAGGATAACAACTTCTTAAAGGGATTCTTTTGCTTTGATAAGCCCAGCAACATCAGTCCATTTTATGTTGGGCTTCTCAGTAACAATTGCTTCTTCCAAAGCAGACTTCAATCTACTTATCTCATCTTTATTATCACCTGCGCTAGAAGATAATCAAAATGCAATTATCATTAGATATCCAACAAAGATGCTTAAATTTCTTTTTTTTTGGATAAATTCCTTATTTTATTATCATTTTTTCTTACCCTGATCCAGATACACCTCCAGTAGCTCCTCCAACAGCGCTGCCATCACCACCATGATCTGAAAGGTTGATCATAAGTGATTGGTCTTCGTTTTTCTTAAGACTCTATAATGTTGCTAGCTTCTCTTCTATCTCTGTGTGCAAATTGTTGTATTACTCTTTCAATGAAGTCAATATCGTATTGTCTTGAACACCTAAAAAAAGAATATCAAAATCAATCTAAAGCGCATCAATAATTTTACCATTCATCCAAAGTTCTAGCTTCTTGATTCCTTGGAAAATCTGCATGATGCCTTGTTTTTTCTCTTGAATGGATGTTCCCAAGTTGAATTGCGTTCTTCCTCTATCAATAAGGCTTTAAATTTCAGCTTGGATCTTCGGATTGTCTACTTGTAAACCACCAACGCCATTCTACAACTCACTAGGATAATCCATTCTAAAAATAATTTCCTGCTACCTTTCGATACTTTTTCTTTTTTTGTTATTGTTAAAAACTCAATCAATTAATAGAATTATTGCTGTAAATCAACATTGTTTGAGATCAAGATTAGGTATTTCCCCATTCCTTGCTTATTTTCTTTTTATCAAACAAAAGGCTACATTGTAAATTTATTGTAATCAGACATTTTACATAAATTACAAAACTCATTATTATCTTTTTCTTTTATTCATTTTCTTTCTTAAAATATTTTCGTTTTTTCCTGAGATTATTTTCTCCTTTGTTCTATTTTTCTCTCTCTCTTTCATAATCTTGTGTCGATGAGCGGTGAATCTGGGAAGAGTATCCTTGTTCTGGAGAATGTCTTCCTTAGAAGTAATTTTTAGTCATAACTAAATAGATTTAATTTCGCTAGACATTCACTGTGAATCGCTACAAAGAATTACTCGAATTATTTAACATAAATAACACTGGATCTTGTTAATATCACAAGTTACTCTGGATTCATTGCTCTCAATCGAATCGAACTAGCTTTGACAAACTCATTGACAAGTGTCTTATTGTTAAGTTACAATGCAGAGCATGCAGCCATTAGTCGTATTACTTCATCACACGTTAAATCACCCATAGAAAACACATGACTTGAAGCTAGCACCTTTAGCAGAATAGCGAAGGTCTACTCGAATTTTGTCGGATCGATCTTAAACCTGCCTAACGCTAGCCATAAGTTGACATAACAAGTAATGTTGATTTCTCGATAATTACAATGAACAATTCTGAGTAAGCTTCTTAGAAGTTATTCATTTTTCTCTTGAGCGCCCGAAAGAGTAAAAATCAGAGAACAAGCAGTATTTGCGCTCATCAAAGGCTGTTAGTTCCCTTTCTCTCTAGCGACAATTTCAGAAATCAACAAATTAAATTATTTGGAGTTTCCATAGTTTAACTCACCTAGAGCACAACAAATTTTCTCGATATCTTCTTCGGCAAATTCCTAGAAAGAATAACAATAATTGTAAAGAACAAAAGGAGAAACATATACACATATTCCCAAACATAAACATATTAACTTATTTTCTCATTTCTAACCTTCCTGATTTCGATGATTCGTTCCACGAACTACGATATTATCGATGCGTCATCAAACTGCACCATCATGAATGTCATGATCATTGTGACAATCTCCTTCGAGCTAAGTGCTTGCATGAAACTTCCAGCACTTTACGCGAACACGCTGATAATAGGCACAGCTAGAGCGGAGTCTTGTGGATCAGAGAATATTTACGCGATTGCAAACCCTAAGTTGATTTTCTGCGAATCCTCGAAGTTTTTGCATAATTTCAATGAATAATCTGCTAAGGTTTTCTTCGTCGCTTAAGGTATCACAATCCCACCGAATTACCCAATATACTACCCTAGTGACCATATAAATGTCTACAACGATATTGCAGATAACTACTCTGCTTTGTCTAGTACACTCTGGAGTAATTATTAGAACATCTAGTTATCAGTGACTTACCGATTCTAGGATACTACAAAATAGAAAAACAAGCATTCTTCATCAGCAGTCAAGTAATCTTCTGCTCCATGACGATTTTAGATTCTAGTTTACTCGTTTTAGTACAGTTACAGGATTTACTCAGCTGTGTTAAGATTCATAAGATCAAAAGCGAGTTTTTTCTCTCTAGTTTTAAACAACTAAGATAGATACTCAAATTGTTATTTAGCATCATTATCCTGATGATTGCTATCCTTTTCAATATCTTCTTGGTCTTATTCTTCTTTGTAGATCTTCTCCATAAGTTATTTAGCTTTGAATTATTTTTATTTTTCAATATTCATCGCAGAAGGGTTATCCAAATTCTCATCTTCAAATTAAACTAAATCTTCAATTGAATCATGTGTAGCATAGCTCTTCCTAGATCTTCGGTCATCATGGACTTATTACTCTAATTCGACAGTCCAAGCTGCTTTGTCTTTTAAAAAGTTATTCTCCTCATCATCATTTGTTTCTTCTTCATGCGTTTCCCTGTTTTTTAATCGTTTCTTATCAGCTATTCGTTGCTCTTTCGTTTGCTTCTTCTAGGCCTCATCGGAAACAATTCCTAAACCTGCAGGTTACTTAACTCCTTCAACTTTCACATTCATCAAACTGAATTCCGTTGATTTCCCTAGTTTCTCACTGACAAGCGAATTTCTAATAATTTATGATTTCGACAAAGATGCATCATTGTTACCTTCATCGATTTCTCTTTATCGCTTCTATCTCATAGCATTCTACCTCTGTAGTCTCTCCTCAAAGCTCTCTCCACCATCAGTCCTGCTAGTAGAGAACGATTAAGATAAATTCTAAGCTAATTATCTCCCTAAAATAACTGGCTAGATATTAATATTTTTCAGATTAGAAACCATTTATTTGTTGCAGAATAACATTTGTTATTTCATATTCATCTGCCCAAGCAGTTTACTAGTGTTCCTCGAAGCCAATAACAATAATTACATTTTCGCTAATAAATGATAAAACAAAGATATCTATTTATATGATTCACTTCAACCTAAGAAACAGTAAAATAGTAGTTTGCTTTGATTCTTTTTGTTTCTCGTGAGTCGTAATACAAAAAAAGCAAATAAGTAAATTTAGCTTCCCTTTCTTAAAATCTTTCTTTCGAAGATTCTCAAAAGAAAAAAAGAGTAGTGCCCCACAAAAATAAATAGTCCTACTTCTCGAGGAACATTGATTAGGAATACACACATCCAAAGTTAAAATTGTGTATTACATAATTCAAACAAAATTACAAAGTCAACTTTTGTACATAACTATTTCCATTCAGAGATAAGAGAATCTCAATTGAAAGTTCTCAGAAGGTAACTTAAGCAATAATTTCTGATCCAATACGCGTTAGACAAATTCATATGATTTTCTATTTAATTTTTTACTCTAAATTTATCTATTTTTGTTCAAGAAAACTTTCTAATTTTATTGCGTCTACTCTCAATTTCTTCAAGAGAAAAAACCAACAAGTTTAAATCAAATTTCTTAATTTTCATACAACTATAAGCATCCATATTGAAATTCTTAATGTTTGATATTACCTTCTTCCCCCCGCCCTCCCCCAGATTCAATCAATGGAATTTTAAAAATGGCAGGAATACAAATATACAAGAGCAGAAGCTGGAGCAAATCTAAGAAGAGTTGAAATAGACAAAACAGTTAGTAGAGGGTATTAGCAA
>Ga0302271_10004310_pt1 | contig 11455 bp, 9 predicted proteins | sample III_Bog_N1_1_FD_198767 | JGI IMG/M metagenome (GOLD analysis project Ga0302271, IMG submission 198767) | Peat permafrost microbial communities from Stordalen Mire near Abisko, Sweden - III_Bog_N1_1 | ecosystem: Environmental > Terrestrial > Soil > Wetlands > Peat | place: Sweden: Abisko... | reverse complement strand
TATCATAATGGCATGTATGTAAAAATGATAAACAAAAAGAGAGTTTTAATGTACTTCGCCACAATATGGCAAAATTTCCTGCAGCAATCGACAACCTCGAAGATACTTCTGACTAGTTTAGGATAAGCTAAGAATAGTTGCAGTGATATCGAATTCAAGTATAACTCAACTAGTTTCCTTAATTCCTCAAAGTCCTTCACTTCAGCGACTTTTTCTTGCAGCTAGAGCAGACAAATAACGAAGAATGATTTATCAAAATAGCCATAAAAAAATTATTATTTAAAAATGGTTACTTTTTGCCATTGTAGAGCAATAATATCTTAATGGAAATACGTGAGCAAACTGTCGATCACAGAACTTAGTTTTGTTCTCATAAGTAGCATCTTATTCTGCAAAGGTCCTAACGAATTCTTCTTATGATTCTTCATGAAATATAACCAATTCCGCTAGAGCTCACATTATATCGTCCTATAAACAATCAAAATCAAATCATTTACAAAAATCAACAACAAATCTGCAACAATATTCTACCGTAACGGAAATAGATATCTAAATAGATTCTTATATTTTTCAATAAGATGTGAGGAAATAATCAAACTCAATGGCCATTTCGCTGCATAATCCATAGTCAATCCATTCCACGCATCTTCGTTATTAAACACATTCGCTGAGAACATCGACCAGGACATAATATCCATCGCACAATTTCCATGATTTGATTCTTAGATAAATCCTACATACGCTCTTCCCATGTCGAGTTACATGAAATTAGAGAACTTCAAAGGAATCGAGAATAATTAACTTTGAACACCGCGATTCATATTGAAAATGTCTTCTAAAGAAAGTGAGAATGTTTCCCCATCGTAATTGATTCGGATAACTTAAAGTTATCCTTCAATGAAATTGACTCTATCTGGATCGAGTTTTTGAGACAACAGAACAGAGGAATTCCCTTTGTTACAAGCAATCACATCGATTCTACATTCATTCGGTGATTCTTCTTTCATAGCACTGTTGTTATTATTATTTTTCATTGTGGACGTCTTTGATTTACTCGATTCAACAGCATAGAACTTCACAGCGATGTACTCACTCATATCAGCTAATCTTGAAGGTGCACTCTTCTTATGTGAGCTAAGTTCTTTGATGTTTTAGAAGACAATTAGGAGTCCATTATCCCAGCGATCTTCACCAGTAGCACTGGGCGTTAAATGAGAAAAACGAGATTTCATAGGAGAAGTATCTTGGATATTTGGAGAAGGCTAGAATTAGATCAAAGGAGAGCCTAACTTTGAGATTAGTCTAATGAACAAAAAGAAGGGAAGAAGAAGATGTTAGAAAATATCAACACCCACAGTTTAATGCAATTGTTACTGATTTTATGGTAGATACACGCGTTCTTTCTTGAATCTAAATGTGAAATTCATCTTGAACCCAGTTTCTATATTTTATTTGTAGCGATACCAAAGTGATCCACTGAGTTTCGAGTTTCTCAGTGGTTGGAATCGCATGTAGTGATTTCGCTGTAATTGTACATTCCCGACGATGTTCAGCTCATGTAGTGATGCGAATTCCTTAAATTCAAATCCGCTGTTCTTGATTCGGAACTTGAAATCTACACAGACAAAAAAAGAAATTTTTAAACATAATATTATCTATAATTTGAATAAATATCTTCTTACTTTTGAACATATTCAACGTATCTTCATCGCTTTTGATCTTAATGAGTGTATGTGGGACGATGTATGTATTAAGAATATTCTCACTTTCTTATTTCGGTGGTAGCTGCATTGTGCTTCTACTTTCTTCATAGAACGCTTTGAAGAATTCACCATTTCCCATAAGAAAACACTGATTCAATGTAGCTAAATGATGCATGAGATTCTGCTGTTTGAGGACTAATTCCAAGAGTTATCGTGCAATCTCATAACGCAGTGATTCAATGGTATTTTGGAATCGAAAGCTATCAAATTACTGGATCTCACCAAGCAAAACTAGCATCGAATCAGGTGGTAGAAAAGATGTGCGATATGATGATTCTTATGTGTTCCGAAGAATACGGATACCTTTACCAATGAAGAGGATCTTTTCTGCTTGTTTATAGGATATTACACTCTATGGAAGCATCGCATAACGCAAGGAGAATACACTATCCCAATCATGCTCTAATTCAAGCGTGTTCTTGTCGTCTAAGAAGATGAAGAAAAAGAAGGAAAAGTAAATAAGAGATATGTGTTAGTAAAATATGTAGTTAACTTGTGGTATCAGCTGTGGTGAGTGCATTCGTATCGTCATTGATGTTTTGTTCCACTCGATACACGAAGAATTCATCGTAGAAATCTTGTAGCGTACCATACAGCATCCATCCTGAGAGCTACAATGCCAAAAAATGGGGGAAGTTACTGAATAATAGACTCCATCATATGGCAGTGTTACTTATTAATACAAAACAGCGTATGCATGCTATGCTAATGTCTAATACAATCGATTGAGAGATGTGTTTCCCGTTTAACTTTTGCTCTCCATGAGATCTAAGAGTTAACCTCCTTTGAGATTCTCACTCACAATGAATTGTACCTTGACAAAAATATTCCAATCAATCTGTCTTTGAACGCATTAAATCTTGTATCGTCTCTTACTGATCGATGTAAATCAGGGAGGATATCGAAATATTTCGTTAATGTGACTTTTAACGAAGCGATAGTGAACACTCTATTATCGAGATATGATCGCTCGATTTGGATTATCTCCTCACGATATTCACTTAAGATTGTTTCCATGCCTATGCACACACCCTACAAGGGGAAGAATTGATAAAAATATATGAAGAAATATATTTAAAAAATTAATGAAAACTCACCTTTAAATACGCGCTGTTCCCGATGACATGGACTTCTGCGATAGGTCCATCGTTATTAGGGTCATCTTAAACTTCTAGTTATCGAGCTAGAGTAGATTACTATGGTTATCCAGGTAATTTAACTGTTTGGGTTTTCGAATCTGCATCGTAGTTTTCGTCTAAGAACCGCTCGATGTTAGAGTAATGATATCCTAGCTAACACAATGAATTGATGATTTCTTTCTCAGCAGGACTCAAGAATGTTATGCGAGGATCAAGAACGAATGCTTCTTCAGTTTCAATAATGATGTTACCACATTTACCAAGTAATGCAAAGAGAATCTCGTGTAACATAAGAACTGTTCAAGAAAGAAAGAAATAACTTAGTGATTGACTTTGTATTATGTTATTTTTTGAATTCTCGACCGCGAAACGAAAGGTAAATTGCAGTGATATTAATCGTATTTCTGCGAAGAATAATTAAATTGAATTAATTTCAAATAGGCACCAAAAATGAGGCTTATCAGACATGCTCAAAGATAAAATGAAAATCAAAGGAGGGAAAACTAAAAACCAAGAAGATATGTACTTTGATTGTTGTTTTTTGAGTTATAGTTGGAGATATTACCTCTCTTTCTCTCTCTCACTATTTATATTTTGTCCTTTGGGGATAATAAAGGAAATTTTTCATTAGAGACAAAAATATTGATTATTTGTAATTTCAATACCCATTATGGTTCTCTTCATGTGGGCACATCCCATTGTTTAATCATTCTTCTTGAGAGAGTACCATTGAAGAGATGTAGGAAATATACTAAAAAATATTCAATAACTACTGCCCCTTCTTCCCCACTTGAGATAAGAATTGTTTTTGAGGTCTTTAAAAAGGCTAGAAACAAGTTTATGTTAAAAAAAAAATAGTCAAAAATTTGATTGTGAGGAAAATGGGATAGAAAATGAAGATCAGATCCGCCTTATGGGTAGTAGAAGAAAAAGCATCTCAAAAAGGTTACATTGATTGCTGAACAAATTAGGAAATAGAATGAGTTTAGTTAAGGCGAAAATGAGATAGGAAAAGAAATGAGTGTGAAGATATTGTATTTTGATATTTGTGTTGTTGTCAAAAGGACAAAAGAAATGACAATTCAAGGAATTTTTTGATTGGTTTCTGTTATTCATTCGCTTAACTGCTATGGAATAATATCCTTACAGTATGTACGAAATGCCATTCTTGAATTTGATTGATCCGGTGACAAAAATGAGTGGATTAAGAATTACTCGAAAAAGATTGTATTAATCAAAGAGATAAATTTTATGCAATAATAATAATAATTATAATAGCTAATAATCCATGCTATGGTGTTAATAAAGCATTTTTTTATTTAATTAACACAATCAGCCAATTAATTCAAGCATAATCAAAGAAACATTCAATATTATTTGCTGTATCCTGATTAAGATTACTCGAAGATAAGCAGAATAATTAATTTACAGAGAAGGAAACTACTCACATATAAAAAATATTGACTTAGTAAATCTCCAGCGCTGCTAAAACCATATTATTATTACAAGGAAAATAACAATAATAGCAAGAATAATACTAAGAATCTATCCATTTGCCCTGTCTGTAAACGAAGCAGAGAGTGAATGGGTTCCAATTCCTCTTGCTGCACGCAAACCAACATTCAATAAGTCTACATTAATGGTAATAAAATATGATTTTGTGTAGTGTGAATTGTCAATATTTTAACCTTCTCACAACAAAGAGCCATTAGTTTTCATTTTTCTCCTACTTCCTAATCTTATCTCTTTCTTGATTCATGTTGTCTTTATCTTTTTTTTCTGCTTTCCCCCAGAGATAAACCTATCGAATGACTGCGAGATGATGGTGAAAGAATCAACTATGAAATTCGATAATCAAGATGATTACTCTGAGACGTTCACAGTCTTCACTGAACGGAACAAGAACGTTAAATCTCCTCCCCTTATGATCAGTGTTGCACCGCATGGAGAGGAAGTATTGGGATTCTTCTTTTTAGTTTTTCTTTTTCTTATTTTTTTCTTCTTCTATTTTGTTCCTTTTTGAGGGTTCCTCTCGTCGTCAATTAACTCTCCAAGAATCTTAAAAAGAAGGAGATAAATACAGTAAGAACCACGGCTACACTAAGAGTGACACCACTCCAAGCGTAGGTGACTATGATATGAACTCCAGATATACTAGAAGTACCAAAATTATCTAATTTCTACATAACAATAATTTTTACAATGATTCTCTCTTCCTCTCAAAGGTAAATACACCTTCAACGAGTAACTATCTAGTTAGAACTTCACAGTCACTGTCAACGATATGCAAGCACTCATGAAAGGAGCATTGCTCGATCCAAAAGGACGCACATACTCTGCTCTAAACTAAAATACTGGACATCTACATGCTGTCAAAACAGTAAGACTCTAGACTATGCTGCTATTTAACAACTAACCTAACCTATTTTTTCTTTAGTACTCTAGTGACATGATGAGCTCATTCGTAGTTGAGCAGCGAATAGCTGATAAATGGCTAGAGCTATCCCAGCGGAGTGGATATCTCTGCACTTGTTTTGGGATCTTTGCGTATGATGGTGGGTTAGATGTAGTCTACGAGCATATCAGCGGAGAATCCTTGCAGAAGATAATCGCATCGTTCGATCATTTCCGTGAGAATCTCGTTGCTGTGTTTGCATTGCAGATATTCAAAGGATTAGACCTCCTACATAACAATGAGCTAGTACATGGGTATTATTCATATAAAATATCCCATCATTTCTTATGATTTATGGGCTCATTTGTTTGTCTTATTAGTAACTTAAAGGTATCTAACATCCTAATTGAAAATGATGCGCAGATTAAGATAACCGATCTGAATATCTTCGTTAAATCGATTGAAGTCATAAATTATCTTAAATCAACTAGTTCTGCACCTGAGTTACTACTCCGCAATGAGCTCACGTAGAAATCGGATATCTGGAGTGCAGGGATTGTTTTACTTGAGATGATGGCAGGGAATCCGTGGGTGCTAGTCTCAGGGGAACTTATGAGCATCGAGTAAATCAAAGCGAGTCTCCTTAACAATAGTAAGATCAATGGGGAATGAACCCCCAATTTGCGCTCTCATTCTCTCTAATTTCTTCCCTTTTTGTTCTCCTCATAATAGAGAAGTTCTAAATCCCTAGTAAGCTTCTCCCTGAGTTCAAGGATTTTCTCTCACATGTGCTTCAAATCGAACCAAATCAACGGTAATGCAAAGAGATCACAGCTATTAATCGAATGATAACCGGTCTAAAGCTTGTTTTGTGGGTTTGTTTGTGACAAATCAAAAGATGGACAACCACTGACCTACTCAAACATAAGTTCCTCAAAGGTAACCGAATCTGTAAAAGATTGTATTAAATCTGACCATTTTCTCTTTTATTTAGACGCCGAATAAGATGAGCAGAGCCTCGTGAAGTAACTCTCCATGCGTGAGAAATCCTTGTATTCCTAAGCATCCATGTCAAGAAATGGAGTCAGAAAAAGCTCCAAGGTCTTCGAGGTGATTATTATAATACTTAAACCCCTTTTATTCCCCTTCTTTTCTTTCTTGTGTTCTCCCTTTTCTTCCTCTCCTCCCCTGAAAATAACTCTTCATTTCTTTTTTGTCTCAGAGCGAGCTAAAGAGCCTGCTAACACAGAAAAGCGATGGAACAACAAACAAACACAAGGTAATGAATTAATTCATTCTAGGATACATGCCGTCGCCTAACGTATATATTTATAAATGACCATGTATATTATAGTGATGTAAAAACTCTTTTGTTGTCTTTGATGTGATTATTTAACCACTCTTTAGTCGAAGTTCTACCATCCTTCTCCATCCATGAACGAATTAAACGACGAATACTTAACAAAACCATCACTCCTCGATCCTAATTCCTCCAATCCAGCTAATTCCTTACCTTCATCGCCAAGAGACACTAAACTTACTCTCCCAATTAAAGTAATCCCCCTCTTTTTAACTCCTCCTCCTCCTCCAATTCTCCATACTTTTATCTCTCTTCTCCATTAGAAAGCTTCCTTAACGAAGACAGCTACATCGATAGCTCGTCGTGTAACCGGTGAATACGGTCGTGGCATGACAACCAGCAGCAAAGTATCCTATATTAAAATGCTCTCCATCGGTGAGAACGAATCCTGCGTCGATGATCGATTCATGAGTCCATCGTAATTCGTCAATTACATTCAACACACGAACACATACAATCACACAAGCAGTAACAGCAATGGAGGTATCAACTACAATAATTCTACTAATACTAATAATAATAACAATCCAATCGGATCTAATCCTAACTAAACTGCTGCTATCATCGCTAACTCCATATAAGGTCAGTCATTCTGCTGATTAAGTCATTTCAAATCATTATTTGATCTTGTTTGATGTTCTCATTTGATTAGATGATGTCAGTGATGGTGTCGATGTCTCCTAGCATTAGCAATAATTCCAGCAACTTTAGCAATAGCAGTCCTACTAATAAATGCTCCGCTAAGGATCTCAATAACTCTACAGTCATTAATTCTCATCCTCCAACAACCCACCACCCTAGCAATCATAACAATAATACCCATCCAGCAGTTTCACTGGTTAGCAACAGCACTAATTTATCGAACAACGCATGAACTAAATCCTCGAGAACTCCGAATTACCTACAAGTGAAATGCCAGTATCGCCAGCTAGCATGCGTCCATTCTTAGAAGACAGTAAAAGTATGCGATAATTACCGCATTTGACATAAAACATAGGATTATCATAATAATTACAGTAATTCACATAGCCTACAAGCTTTGTGCATGCGTAGAGTCTAGGTAGACATAATTCGTTGCAGAATCATCTTAATCCTACTTCATTAACAGCGATATAGCTGAAGTCCTTACCACCATTAGTACCATCGGAGTATAATATCACAAACAATAATAACACAAATAGCAACAACAACAACAATAACAATAATAATAACAACAATAATTCTAATTCTAACTCAAATAACACTAACAACACATCTTAGCTCTAGTCATTATTCTAATAGCAATCACTAGTGCAGTAGCTATCAACTCCTCAGCAGTAACAGTAGCAGTAGTAGCAGTAGTAGTAACAATAATAGCAAACACAGCCATATCCACAGACTGATTTCAAGTAATAGCAATCTACTCATGGTTACCCATCAACTCAGCTAATAGGATTGCAATACCAGCAATCCTAACCAACTCAATAATTACCTCCCTTATCAGCATCGCACTAAAGCTCCTTGAAGCTGAAAGTGAATGATCTCCCCGTCGATGCTGATTTCTTTCTCACATCGAGTAATTACTCACTCAATAATGCTATCAATAAATGACATAATTCTAAATAAAAAAAATATTTGTACATTCTATTATTTTCTTACTTTGTAAATTGCTATATATTCTGAGAGGTGTTATTTGGTTTATTCATTCCCTCCTTCCCATCCATATCTAAGCCCCTTAATATTCTCTTTGTGATTAATCTGCTCGAAAGAGAAATAACAGCATAAACAAAAATATTAAATTTATCTTTTGTCTTTTTTTGGTAAATTTTCCTTTCTAAATTGTTTTTCGGGAAACAACTTATGCAAAACGAGCCATCACGTGACTGCTTTGACAGTGGACATCTTGAGAAACTTATCATGATCATTAATCAAGATACATAAGATAAACCGTATATTGAAGATAAAGCTAAGCAAGTAAGAGCAAAAAAGATTTTAGTCTTTACAATGATTATGTAATATGTTTTTATGGGCTGACTCGAATTGGTTTTGTAGATTCTGATAGATATTGGGAATACGTTTGTGAACGATCTACTTAAGAAAGGTGTTTCTATTGCCAAGAATAAATCTACATAATAGCAGTAGTAGCAATAGCAACCTAGGGATAGTAGTAATGCTTCGAGCGATGAGCCTTATGAACAAATCAGTACAATATAATAAATAATAAATGAATGATAAACAAAATATCTTATTGTTTGTTTTTGGTAGAGCAATCGGTTGATGTGAATGACTTCAGAATCATCGCAGGTGAGAAAGATAGATTTTGATAGGAGGAGGGCATGATATAAGGAAGAATTGCTGGTTTCATTTGTTTCTTCTTTTAAAATGATGTTTTACATAGAGAGTAAATATAACATTAAGATTGATGGTGGTAACTCGATGGTGGCTAGACAAGTAGCGTAGACTGAGCTAGATCAACAACGGAGAGAACAAGATAGACATGCATCAATTTATAAATGAAAGAGAGAGAGAGAGACTAGGCATGCAGATAGGGGATATTGAAGTATAACTAGCTGCAAAAAATAATATTTTTTGTATTAACTATGTCTATCTGTATTTATGGTATGAGACAATTTTGCTATTTTAACAAAAGCACTTGATCCATCAACGAATCCTTCACATAATGTATGATGGAGTGAATAACTCACTCATTTAAAAGGCAATATTTATAGCGGAATTTGAAACAATAAATCTTAAAATGCTACTACTACTACTCACTCACATTTGCTACAATTTGAGAATCAACAAGAGTTGTTGTAATTTTCTTTGTGATTGGATAGACAGATTCTCTAAATCCAGTGTATCTCTTAAAATCCTTTCATCTCTTTGCAAATCATAATCCTCTCACCCTCCCGTCAAGTGCATAGCTCAAAGCCAAAGTGAGTTTAATTCTCTCTCCAAAGCCAGCCAAAAAGAATTCGGGGAATCTAAAAAAGTATTTAAATTGAACAAAACAAACAAAGCAGTTACAAACCTTCCCTTTTATCAGTTGTTACCCATCAGCTAAGAGTAATAACATCAAATCTATTGTGATTTCATATTTTAAAAAGGGCTTTTCAAAAAAATCCGCCGTTTTTATATTTAATATTAATATACAAATGGCGGCTTTTTTTGGAAAGCCCTATATGAACAATAATAATTAATCTCTTTAATAATTGCTCCCCAACAGTAAAATGCCTTGAATAATTGTATCACTAGTGGTGAATCTCTCACTAAGAATATCCATATTAAGCCCACAGAGGCGGCGATGAAATCGGCCAAGAAATTTATGGAATATTTTTTATTTGCTTGCAAAATTAATTATCTCCTCAGATTATTTGATTCTCTAAATCCAGTGCATTTCTTAAAATCCTTCATTTCTTTGCAAATCTGAATCCTCCCTACCCCAAGTGCATAACTCCAAAACTAAACTGATTTTAATTCAAAAATCCTATAAACTTTCACTCTCAACTCTTTTCCAAAAAGCAGCCATTCATAGAAATACCAAAATTTATCGAAATAACAACAAAAATGACAGGATACCAAAAAGAAACTCTCCCTTTTATCATTAATAACCCATCAGCTAGACGTAATATCAAATTTATTGTGATTTCATAAAAAATATGAGCAATATTAATTTATCTCTTTAATATGTTGCTTCCCTGTGGTAAATCTCACAAAAAATATCCATATTAAGTCCTCAGAGACTGTGATGAAATCGGTCAAGAAGATATGGGGGGAGATAAACACAAAGAGAAATAATTTAGGATTTTAATATTGCATTCTCTGCTTTGGGGCTAATATTCACAGATATTAGATTATTTATTTGTTTGCTTCCCTCCAGACTACTCTAAATACTTCCCTAGTTTCTTCTTTTATTCTGAGTGATCAGAGATTTATTCTTGCAGCTCGTTGATCAGGAAGGAGAGCCTATTACTTCTAATAAATACCTTGAGAGATCTTTACAAGAAAAACAACATATGCCTCCCATCCCCCCATTTCAGTTGAAATACTAATTTCAACTAACAAAAAATGATGACACTTGTCTTGCCAATATTCGATGAACATAACACATATTGAAGCATTTCATAATAATTAAGAATCCTTCCTCCCCCAAGTGTATAACTTCAAATCAAACTGATTTTAATTCAAGAACCTTCTATGATATGAACAGTATTAATTAATCTCTTTAATATGTTGCTTCCCTGTGGTAAATCTCACAAAAAATATCCATATTAAGTCCTCAGAGACTGTGATGAAATCGGTCAAGAAGATATGGGGGGAGATAAACACAAAGAGAAATAATTTAGGAATTTAATATTGCATTCTCTGCTTTGGGGCTAATATTCACAGATATTAGATTATTTATTTGTTTGCTTCCCTCCAGACTACTCTAAATACTTCTCTAGTTTCTCCTTTTTATTCTGGGTGATCAGAGATTTATTCTTGCAGTTCGTTGACCAGGAAGAAGAGCCTATTACTTCTAATGAATACCTTGAGAGATCTTTATAAGGAAAACAACATATGTCTCCCCTCCCCCCAATTCCAGTCGAAATACTAATTTCAACTAACAAAAATGATGACACTTGTCTTGCCAATATTCGATGAACATAACACATATTGAAGCATTTCATAATAATTATTGAAATATTTGAATTCTCGACCTTCAAAGTCATAAAAATAATATTATTATTATTAAGTAACTCTCTTAAATTATTAAAATTATTAGTATTTGTCTATGAAACTTTGAATTCGCAAATGTTTAATCACACTACGAGATTAA
>Ga0302271_10004309_pt1 | contig 11461 bp, 11 predicted proteins | sample III_Bog_N1_1_FD_198767 | JGI IMG/M metagenome (GOLD analysis project Ga0302271, IMG submission 198767) | Peat permafrost microbial communities from Stordalen Mire near Abisko, Sweden - III_Bog_N1_1 | ecosystem: Environmental > Terrestrial > Soil > Wetlands > Peat | place: Sweden: Abisko... | reverse complement strand
ATTATTTAAATACTTGTAAAATATTTTTTTGCATCCAATTCGTTTAAGAAAATCGTAGCAATTTTGGTGTTTTGGTGAGTTTGACAACTGTATTTTATAAATTGAAGTGTCAGGTTTTTCTCCATATCTATAATAAACTCCGGCTAAAAAAGAACATATCTGTTCGTTTGTCTCAAACTTATTATTAATTAGTTCATCCTGATTCCCATAATAACTATTCAATTTTTCAGACAGTTGTTTTGAATACATTTTACAATTGTTTGACTTTTCAAATATTTTATCAACTTGAATGTTCAATTCTGTTTTAATGTATGCAGTTAAATAATTGACAAGTGGTTTCTCAGATGGATAATACCTGTCTACTTGTTTTACTCTTGCAACATATTGAAATCTACCCATATAATCACTCAAAGTCCCTAAAATAAAATATATTTGTTCGTATTTCAGAGTAGTGCCCTTTAAATGAGAACTTAAGTGTTTTTCTTTTTGAATTGTGTCGGTGATAATACCACTTAGTTCTTTTTCTATTTTGGTGTTTCGATCACTTTTGTTTTCAACAATTGTCTGAGAAAATGTCAACTGAGTCACTAAAAATAAGAATAAGAATAATAATTGGTTCGTTCTCATATGAATTGTGTTTTTCATTTTTTATGCTTGCCCATAATGACCGAGGCTATGCAAACCTGCGCTTTACTAAAGCTTCACTTTCGTAAAGCGATAAAGTGAATGCGGGAGCAAAACTGCCGGAATGCACGTCAGCCAGCCTGTGCCCATAGGCGTGTGTTAGCTGCTACCCTTTTGTCGTTTTTTTATAAGTCTTGCAATGGTTGTGTATGTCTAATATTTGTTCCCTCCCAAGCCAAAATAAAAGCATGTTTTACTTCTACATTTTCATTTTTAATTGAATTGGCAAAATACTTTAAGTAGTCAAAATTTGGTATTGGTTTGATAAGTTTTAATAGTTCATTTCCTGTAGTACTGAAAACATCCACAGACATTTCTATCGTTGGAGTATTTGCTTTGACTTTTACAAAAATCACAATATTCCCTGTGGTTAAAATCCGTTGTTTGTCAACTGTCTGTTGTAAAAATTGATGATTTACAAAGTCACCAGGTTGAATTAAACCGATTTCTTTCAATAATGCGATGTCGCTATAAGTAATGTAATAATCTTTATTTAATTTATCATCATTGTCTCCTTTGAAAATATAATTACCATTACCTGATTTAATTGCAAAATTTGCTACTTTCATAAACGTGTCTGCTTCATTTTTCGACAAGTTACGAATCAGTTCAAGAGTTCTTAGTGAATATGTTTTGGGTTGTTTTATTTCACCTGCAAGAATCTTACCCCACAATGCCTGCATATCTTCATTAGAAATGTCTTCTGCTATGCGGAAAAAACGAGTAGTCCAATCCTCGTCTAATGGTTCATCAGTAACAAGAGGTTCATTTTTTAATTCTTCTGCGGCAAAAGCAGTAACATTTTCAATATTTACTTGCTTTTTGAGTTCTTGAAAGTTAATTCTTTCTTGAGTTCTTTCTTGAATCGGTGGATAAAGTTGAATTGGTTGTTTGTTTTCCGCTAGTAATTCCTTCGGAGAACAAATTGCAATTTTTTCTTCTTTATAATCAATACCACCAGTAATTTGAAAATTTTCATTTACTGCGTTCGCAATAATTTTCATTTCCTTTGCACGAGCTTCAGCAAGCTTTTCTATCTCGTAGGCCTTTGTATCTACATCTTTCTTGTCGAAATATGGTTTAGAAATTCTACCTACAGATTTTGATAAAATGTCAATGAGTTTGTCAATAGGTAAAACCTTACCAAATCCAAAAATGTCGTCTAGTGGCATAAGCTATTTTTTATTTGTCAATGTTCTGTTTCTTTTTTTTAGGGCTGCAGCTAACGACCGAGGCTATGGGCATTGGCGGTTTGTGGGAGCATTCGCTGTCGTGAAACGAAAAAGTGAATGCGGGAGCAAAGATCGCTGAATGCACGTCATCCAACCAATGAACATAGGCGTGTGTTAGCTGTTAGGTGTTTGGTTTTCAGTCGTGTTTCTTTTCATAATAAATTTTAAAATCAATTGTATGCAAAAATCTAATTTCTTTTCTGATTTGAAGTTTCTTTGTCAGAACTGGTCTGATATGAAGAATCTTGACTTTTTTTGTTTAAAGGCAAAATATGCGGTTTGGATTGTTCCAATTCCGTTTCTCCTTTGGTCAATTGTACATGTGGGGAATCTTTTGCTTTGGTTAGACGTTCTGTAAAGTCGTAAAGACTATAACCGCCTCCAAAAATAGCGATAACAAAAAGTGGCCAAAATGTATAATACTTCCATTTTGTCAATGTGTATTCTGTGTTTTCTTTTTTGATTTGTTTCTGTTTTCTTTTCTCGTCTTCTTCAAGATTTTTGAAAACAGGATAAAATCCGCCGTCAATTTTATGTCGTTTAGTGCTATGATTTCGTTCAACACACCAGTAGGTTTGAGTTTTTACTTCTGCAACTCCAACTTTGTCGATAAGTAAAAGAAGTCTCTGAAATTCAAAATCAATATCTTCTTCTGTTGTTTCTGTAAGCAAGTCGCTACCTTGAAAACAGTCTGAAAATACTGGGTATTCTGATTTTAAAACGCAGTCAATAATGAAATCTAATTTTTTAATGTCATGTTCGTCATATTTCATAGTCTGTTTTTTTTATTTTTTACACTTACAGCTAACGACCGTGGTTATGGGCATTTGGCGTCCCGATAGTTATCGAGGATGCGGGAGCATTCGTTGTCTTGCTAACGACAAAGTGAATGCGGCAGCAAAACCGCCGGAATTGCACGTCAGCCAGCAAATGAACATAGGCGTGTGTTAGGCGTTAGGTATTGGTTTTTAGACTGAAATTGAAATTTTTCCGGGTTTAATAGTGCCTGATTTTAGATTTTTAATTTTTTTCTCCAAGTCAGTTTCGATTATTGGTTCGGGCAGAGTTGTTTCTGTTTCAATTTCTTTTCTTACAATATCCTTAATCTTCTTCGATGTGTTATTTAAATTGAACTGTGTTTCTTTTAGATCTTTGTAAACAATTGAAATAACAAGAAATTTATTAATCGTTTTCGCAACTCCATACTCATCAAGGTCTTCTGTTATAATTGAGGTTGAATGATTAATATATATTTTATTGTCATCACTTAAGAACACATTAATTTGATCAAGAACATTTTTTTCCAAGTCAAAATTTGAACTTTGCGATATACCAATTTTAAAAATCTCTAGCTTAGTTTGCGACATATTTTTCAAGTTTAATGTAACTACTATATATTTTATTTAGAATCTTATAAGTATTGTCCAATGCAATTTCCTTTTGAGTATCATCAAGTAGCTCAAGAATGTCTAATACATTACGAATTATATCTTGCTTCGTTATACTATTTATCTTTTTTCTATCCTCCTTTATAAATGAAAAGAAATGTTTCTCTAATTCCCTAATAATTGGAACATCAATTTGATTTTGATATTCATAATTTGAATATTCTTTATCAAATACTCCAATTTCACTTATCGAATTGCAATACATATTAAATGCGTTAATATAAATATCCTGTGGAAATAAATCTTCAAATGTTCGTTCTTTACTATCATTAAAAGCTTCATTAATTTCTATTGGAATCCACTTTTTACTTTTCAATGCATTTGCAAATCCTTTTTTGCTTTTCTCGCTAACGGCTTCATTATCACTATCTAAAATTACAATCCCGGACAATCCCAAATTGTTTTCTCCTAGATAATTCAGAGTTTGAGATACATTTGTAACTCCATCTGCATTGTATATATTTAACCACTCGAGCTTCTTATATTTTTCTAATTGAAAAAGTCTATGAAATGCTAATTTTTCAGTGTTACCTTCAACTATTAAATTAATGTCTCCTAATAAAAAACTGTCATTTAGTAAGATTCCTAGCTCTTTTCTTAGAATTTGATATTTATTAAGAAATGGCTTTTGATTAATTTTTGTGCCTTCTTTTGATGACTTATTTACAAAAACGAGAGAATCAATATTATTTCTAATCGTCAAAAAAGGATTGTGTGTCGTATATATGAGTTGAGAGTTTTCAGCAATCTCATTGAATGAAATTAATAAATCTTTTGATCCACTAGGATGTAGATTATTGCCTGGTTCGTCTAGTAGTAAAATTGTTTTTCTATCTCCATTTTTTATTTTTGAATATAATTTATTTACTAGAAATGAAAAATAATATTTAAAACCAGGACTTCTTTCTTCAATAGCAAAACTCAGTTTTGTGCTATCTTTAATTATTAAACTTAATTTATTTCCTCTGATAGTTTGAATTCTTATATTTATGCTTTCATCTTGCTTGTAATGTTTTTTTAAAATTTCGTTGAACGAATCTTCTAACTGTGATAAATATGTTGAAATGAAATTATCATCATCGTTTTCCAAAATATTTAAGTCTTTACAACCCGAAATAAATAATAATCTTCTAAAAGTTTCAAATTTTCGCTCGTTGCTGAGTAGTTGCTCAACAGTTGCTGGCTCAAGTAATAATTCTTCATTTTCAAAATATTCAATGTTTGGATAAATTTTTTCATAGAAATTATTCCAGAACTTTGCTTTGTTCTCAGTTATTTGACTGATATTTATCACATAGTTTTCTTTATCAGTAAGAATTAATGATATATTTGAAATGCCATTTCCCCATCTTTTTAATTGAATAAACGAATTTTCAGATTCACTTGGTAAACTTGTCAGAGCAAATATATCAATTTCGTTTAATAACAGTTCGCGAAGCTTCAAAAAGGTTCCTTTTGAAATTGCAAATAACCCAATTATAATAGGTAATCCTGTTGGGTAATGTTTTGAACTTTTATTTAAATGTTTATTCTCAAGCTCATAGTCAATGAAATTCAAGTAGCTAATTGCTTGAATAATACTTGATTTTCCGCATTCATTCTTGCCTACGAAACATAGTTGGTTATCTTTGACAGTAACTTTCTCTTTTCTTATAGATTTGAAATCATGTATTTCAATTTCGATTAGTTTCATTATTTCTTAGGGTAATAAGTTAATAATATGATAGCAAATATATGCTGACCATTATTCCAATTAGAAAATTTCAAATCTTCATTATCAATTTTCGCTACTATATCCTTGTTTTCAGTAAGCCATGCTTCTTTTTTATTGACTGCTTCCTGAATTGCTTGTTCAACATTTTGAGCTGCTTGATTTTTCGAGGTAAAATACACTGTTTTTTTCATATTGTATAAATTATTTTTAATCTAATTTTATCATTTATTCTGTTGATATTTAGCTTATTAGTTCAGTCTTATTTTTTTTACACTTACGCCTAACGACTGAGGCTATGGGCATTGGCGGTTTGCTTGAGCTTTCACTATCGCCCTGCGACAAAGTGAATGCAGGAGCAAAACCTGCTAAATGCACGTCAGCCAGCCAATGAACATAGGCGTGTGTTATGTGTAGTTGATTTTTATTTGTTTTTATAATTCATTAAAATATTAAGTTCTACACAGGTATCAAATCATTGTCTTCATCAGCATCTTGTTCTTTATCCTCTTTATTCTTGTTTAGATATTTCGACAAATTGTCGAGATTCGACAAACCTTCAATATTTTTTCTTAGTACCTCGTAATTCTCTATTTTGCTCAAAATGGATGAAGCTTTGAAAATATTATTGAATTTCTCACCATTCTCAATAATCTCCTTATATTTCGCATTAAGGCCGAAATTTGATTTATCGTATAAATTATTTAGATTTTTGTTGAAGTAGTAGTTGAAGTATGTATTTTCATCTGAAATTCTGATTTCTTTTACTTCATCGATTGTTTTCTGTTTGATTTGAGGAATTAAACCTCTCTCTTTAGCTATAAGTAGAAAATTATCTGCATTATAAATCAATACTCTTATTGAGGTCGCATCATAGAATTCTTTTATTAATTCCTCGCGGGGTCTAATAGTTTTCCCATTTTCAATTGTCCACCAATCTTCTTTTCTATCATCTGTTATAAAAATTATTGGTTTTTTTTCTTTTTGAGTATGTCCAATTAGCTCCTTCCATATAATCAAATCTCCATAAATGTTTCTTTCTGACTTATCAGTCTTGTCTGCATCTTTATAGCCTGGAGGAATTCTTTCAGAATATCTTTCTTTTCCTTCAATGTATATTTTCTTTAAAACATCTTTGCTAAACTCAGTTCCAATTTTATTTTCAAATAATTCCGTTATCTGAGAAAGAACTAAATCATTTGATTTAAAGTCTGGATGCTTCTTTTTTTGCTTTTCTAATTCTTTGGAAACTTTATCAATGAATGCTGAATGTAAGCTGTAGATATCACGAATTACTATTGAAGGGTGTTTTTTAAATTGGTTTATTTGTGGTTCAATAGATTTTTTGAAGTTGTCATTAAATACTTTCATAACCTCATCATACGATTCATCTAATCCGTCAATTACTTTAAGTCGATTCTTATGAAATTCGTAAGCCGCTTGAAATGGTAAGTATAATTTCGTATTTATTGAGTTTAAGGCACTAATAAAATCATTTCTAGTTAATTCTGTATATCTATACAAATTTAATATGGAATTCGCGTCAAAAGCAAATATCCCGTTACTCCAAGAGTCGTTAATCTCTTCTTCTGTCGGATTATAAAAACCAATAAAGTTGTCTTTCATAATAGAAATTTTAATTATTTGATAGAAGGTTTTTTTTTTTCAATTACACCTAACGACCGAGGCTATGGGCATTTGGCGTCCCGATAGCTATCGAGGATGCGGGAGCGTTCACTGTCGCCCAGCGACAAAGTGAATGCGTGAGCAAAACCTACTAAATGTAAGTCTGCCAAACAATGAACATAATGTTGTTTTGTGCTATCAGTTTATTAAAAATAGTTTGTTTTCGATTGTCAGATGCATTTTTTTGTTTAAGCATATCCTATAGTCTTATCTATTTTGCAAAAATATTTTATCTTCAATTATTTTTCTCGTAATACAAATCTTTGGTTTATTTGGGCAAACTCTTTTTAATACCAAGAAAAATAACACTATTCCTCTACTTTGTTTGCATCTTCCAAATTCAGTAATCGTAACCTTGAAAAATGTCGTTTTTGTGCCGTTGTCAAACAAACTACATTTTACTAACGGTTGTTTACAACCACCAGCTGAGGAAGTAAAAGTTATTAAATTGTATTTTTCTAAGTCCATAGACTTCAATAAATCACATTTACTGTTCTTTTCTTTTTTGAAATGCCTAAAAAAAGCAATTGGATAACCTAAATGACCTATATGAATCCCTCCAATACATGCGTAGTCAATTGGAATGGTATTAACTATTTTCCAATGGGTTGTATCTACTCCTTCGCATGTTGGCTCTTGAGCACTTGCCATACCAAAAGAAACAAAAAATGTTCCTAGGAAAATATAAAATAGTTTCATTCGTTTCATAGATTATGTTATTATCCCGGATAGTTCAAGTCTGAGCGAAGCGGAAACCTGGACTGAAAACTAAGACAGTTTTCAACTGATTCTTACTTACTAATTACAAACTATGCGTGTTTCCGGCACAAGTTTCCGCTTCGCTCAGACTTGCTCTATCCACCGGGCACTTCACTATCAAGACACATAGAAATTGATGCGGGTAATGAACTACACAACCCGAAAATGCCCTTTGGGGCTATATTGCATGTTTGCAATCATCAATATTTATTAATTCTATAAACTAGTCCTTTACACATCTAATGTTAAATCCCCTGCAATTGTATTCGTAATTGTCAACCAGGGTATTGGATATGTAAACAGCTCTTGAGCCATCCATTGTTCCGGTTTTTGTCCAAAAATAGGCTATATTGCCGGCACCCATAAAATCATATCCTATCCCATCCCTTTTACCACAAGGCAATACAGTAAAACCAGATTCGTTGGTACCTGACATTTCAAGATTTTGATATTTCCAATGAGCTGTAGTTGTTTCTCTTAATTTATAAGGACTTGTCGAATTGATATTAATGTATAAGTTTTTACACAATGTTGCCCATTCATCTGAACTAGCAACATGCCAACCCAATGGCGCTATATTACGACTATCTGAAGCTGCATACCAATTGTAATAGGCTCCCTGAACATTTTTATTTGAAATATTATTTTTAAACCAACAATATGCACCATAAGTTATTTCAAAATATCCCCATTTATTTGAATCTTTGACATTAGATATCGAATCACCATTACGATAATGAGTCACTTTCAGATTTTCAGCCATCCATGTTTGCGTTCCGATTGTTATGGTTTTATATACATTCCCATCAATATCTGTCACTGAGCTGTATGATAAGTTTGAATTGAATATTAGGTAATCCGGTGTTTTAAATTTTACTATATTTCCATACACTGTATCCGCTTTATTAATGCAATAGGCTCTAACATAGTAGGTCGAATCACTGTTTAAGTTATTAATATTAGTTGTAAACGAACTTGAACCAATACTGTCAGAAGAATGGTTGTCCGAAATTGTTGGATTTTGTTTGAAACTCCAACACAATCCACGTGCTAAAACGGGCAAACTACCAATGGAAGTAATAGTACCACCACCTTTAGCTGAATTAACTGTTATATTGCTTATCTCCCTGGTGGAAATCAGCAAATTATCATTTTCAGTTTTTGTACAACTTATCAAAATCGTCAATAAAGACATTAAATAAAAATGGTTTTTTGTTTTCATAAAATATAAATTTGTTTTAAATCTATTTTCTTATTGAATTGGTCTGGTTTTTTAATGGTCACTAACAACCAAGTCTATGGGCATTTGTCTGATTGATAGAGCGCTTGTTGTCTATCTTAAATCAAGTGAATGTTTTTTCCTATTGCTATCGGGACTCCTACATGAACGTCAGCTAAACAATGACCCATAATGTGTGTTCTGCAGTAGGTGTTTGCGTATTCTTTTCGTGTTTAGTTTTCCTTCCTCATAAGCTTAAGATTTCAAATTCAAATTTCTTTGTTTTAGACAAACAAGCAAACAATCAAAAGTCAATCTTATTTCTTTGCGTAAATCGTTTCTATATTAATTGGTTAGGCCGTTTATTTCTTCATTTTCTTAAATTCCCGTAATCCAATTGAATAAATCATGTATGGCCAAATTTCATTACTAATTGCCCCGGAAAATGTACCATCATTTGAAGTTGATTCATATTCTCCGTTTTCTTTTCTTTTGATTTCCGAAGTGTATTTCAACATGTACTTTGTATAATTTTTCATTAGAAGAAGCACTTTCATATTCTCCTTCTTTTCAGCTTCATTGTCACCTTGAGTTCCGAAACAAAAGTAGAATGTAATTGTACTGTCATTTCCTGTTTTATTGAATAAACCATCATGATTATATGTGTCAACAGTTTTGTCAAACTTTTCAAATTCAATCACAGAGTAATTAAAATTGTTTGAATCAACTGGAGTTAATTTAATTGTAAATTTGCTCCCGATAGGAAACGAAAATCCGTTAGCAGGAACTGACGGAAGTTCCTGAGTTTTTAATGATAAGCAAGTTGCAGTCAACATGGCTAATAAAAGTAATTTTTTCAAGTGTTTTGATTTTATATTAGTTATGTATTTGCGCGCTTTTTCTCTTTTTAGTCAAAGTTTATTTATCAGCACTTACCGGATAGTTCAAGCCCTCGCTTCGCTCAGACCTGGACTTAAAACCAAAACAGTTGTAAACTGATTCTTACTTTATAGTTACAAGCTATTCGTTTATCCAGCACAAGTTTCCGCTTCGCTCAAACTTCCGCTATCCACCGGTTGCAATTTATCAGCTGAGACAATTAGGTTTTATATTATATACATGGGACCACCCATAATTTTCCATTTCCCATTTCTTTTTTCAATTCTCATTAAGCCTCCCCAACCTGAACTGCTATCAATACTGATAGAGTATACTAAATATCCTACGGTGAGAGATTTATTAAAACTAATTCTCGATAAACTTAATCTTCCGGCATAATTTTCTGTTTTTTCAACTTTTGAAGCTACACTATCATTATCTATGAAAATGAATTTTACTTTCTCGAATTTTTTTATGCTTGTTGAATCTATATTTCTGTCAATAATACCTTTTCTTTTAAGTTTTTTGATTAAATAATTATTCTTGTAACTTAAGAAATTAGATTTTTCTAAATCGCAAACCATCCTTATGTCAAAAATGTAAATCAATGGTTTATTTGTCTTATTAAACGAAGATAATCTCTCTGCATCAATCAGTTTATAAACTAATTGATTGATAGCCTTAACTTCTTCGTTGTTATATTTCGAAGTTATGGAAGTTACTCCATATGTTCTCGAAAAGAGGATACAAATAATACTTATTGCTATAAATAGTCGAGTCCTTTTCATTTTTAAAAATTGTGCTAACGACAGTGGTTATTTGCAATTAGCGGTTACAGGAGCATTCACTGTCTCCCTGCGATGTATATGTTCAGTAAATTTGAGATATATTGCATGTATTTGTATTCAACATTCTTCTATGTCATTCTAAGATAAAACACTACCAGGTATAACCAACTTGTTAATATGGTTTTTCGATGGATGCAATTTTTATTTTTTAATTAAAATAATCCCCAAAGATAAAAACATTTTTTTGTATTTAGCATATGTTTATTAATTAATTTTCTGTTTATCTAACAGACTCATCCAATGATCAAACAGGTTGGCGGTAATAGGAGCATAGCTCATTGCTGTTTGCCACTGGAATATCCTAAAAGGAGTAATTGCAATAAAAAGAGAGAACAGGTACAAGTACATATAACTCGCTCATTAAAAAACAAGAAGGAGGGAAGCAATATATAGTTTCATCAGAATACTGCTTGCAGAATCTTGTTCCTTGAAATACCTGTTAGTTGGGTTTTTCAGGATTTGTTTCAATATTCAGGATAAAATACTTGCATAAAAAAGCCCCACCTATTCTGTGAGGCAATCTTTAAAAATCTTGATAGATACAGGAACTATGATCCTTATCCGTTTACCAGTTCACCACCATTGACATGAAGAATCTGTCCCGAAATAAACCGGGCATCTTCACTTGCCAGGAAGACATAAGCAGGTGCTATCTCTACCGGTTGTGCCGGACGTTTCATGGGTGAATCAGTCCCGAATTTCGCAACTTCTTCGGGTGGAAAAGTAGCTGGTATCAAAGGTGTCCATACAGGTCCGGGAGCTACTCCGTTTACCCGTATTCCTTTATCTGACAGGTTCGATGAAAGACTCCGCGTGAATGAAACGATGGCTCCTTTCGATGAACTGTAATCCAACAGGCTGCTGCTTCCACGATATGCCGTGACTGACGCGGTGTTAATGATGCAGCCGCCTTTGGGCATATTCGGAACCACTGCCTTTGTAATCCAGAACATGGCAAAGATATTCACTGAAAAGGTTTCTATTAGTTGGGCAGA
>Ga0302271_10004308_pt1 | contig 11462 bp, 11 predicted proteins | sample III_Bog_N1_1_FD_198767 | JGI IMG/M metagenome (GOLD analysis project Ga0302271, IMG submission 198767) | Peat permafrost microbial communities from Stordalen Mire near Abisko, Sweden - III_Bog_N1_1 | ecosystem: Environmental > Terrestrial > Soil > Wetlands > Peat | place: Sweden: Abisko... | reverse complement strand
AAATTTGAGCACTTAAAAGAAATGCTTGAAGAAATAGTATCTGAAGGACACAGAGTCCTTTTATTCAGTCAATTTGTCAATATGCTTGATATAACAAAAGAATGGCTTGAAAAAGAAGGCATTGCTTACGAATACTTGACTGGAAAAACAAAAGACAGACAAGGTGCAGTTGAAAGATTTAATACAAACGACAAAATTCCTGTTTTCTTGGTCAGCTTGAAAGCCGGAGGAACAGGGTTGAACTTGACAGGTGCCGATTATGTAATTCATTACGACCCTTGGTGGAATCCTGCCGTCGAAGACCAAGCGACTGACAGAGCCTATCGTATCGGACAAACCAAAAAGGTTTTCGTATACAGACTTATTACCAAAAATACGGTTGAAGAAAAAATTCAAAAACTTAAACAGGTTAAAAGAAACCTTGTTGACAGCGTAATTTCTATTGACCGAAACATAACAAAATCACTTACAATGCAGGATGTTAGAGATATTTTCTCCGTGGATTAAAAATAATAAAAAGTATAAAATGTTGTTTTTTTTTAATTATTTGATTATAATGAAAGTACTGATACAAGGTTAAAAAAAATTTTACTTTGCATTGGTTAATCTGACAAAGTGAGCAAATACACGGCAAAGAGTTCGTTGGTTATTTTTACTCTTGCAACACTTGATGTCAAATATAGAGAACAAGTCCAATTCAATAAGACTTGTTCATCGGTGTTGTTATGAAAGGCCGTGTAACATTATGAAAAATTTATTTTTATTAAGCTTAGATGCACAGCACATCTGTGGATTATCTTCTGTGCGAAAATTTGGTTTTACTTTACCTGAAGTTTTGATAACCCTTGGTATCATTGGAGTTGTGGCTTGTATGACCATACCAACGCTTATTGCTGATAGTCAAAAAACAATCTATGTTAATCAACTAAAAAAAGCTTATACCCAGTTTAATCAGGTTCTTATACAAATATCAGCTGACGATGGTTGCGTAGGCGATTTAAAATGCACTGGGCTTTTTGATCCCGATACTACATCATATGAAGCTATGGGTGATGAGATTGCAAAACATTTTAAACTAACAAAAAACTGCAAATCAAATAACGGAGGACCCTCAATAACAGGATGTTTTTCAGATAAAGTATCAGACAATTATAATGGAAGTGGATTAAGAAGAGGATGGGATAATGTTGGTTTTTATCGGTTTATAACAGAAGATGGCAATGCTTACTTTCTTGGAAGTGAAGGAAGTAACTGTGGAAGTGAAGAAGATGGTTATAGCAACCATAAAACAAATAATATGAACCAAATGTGTGGGCAAGTACTTATTGATGTTAATGGCCCAGGCAAAGGACCCAACAATTTTGGAAGGGACATATTTGCGTTTTATATAACAAATGGCAAAGGACCTTTACTTTATCCTGCGGGCGGACTCGATGATAACGCTAACGAACCGCCATGGGCTAATGATGATGGAAGCCTAAGAAATTGTTATCCTGATTCTGTTGACGGTGCATCTTGTGCTGGTAGAGTAATAGAAGAAAACTGGCAAATGAATTATTAAATTATTAAATTTCTTGCCAATTTATCGATTTATTTCTTCTAAACCAAGTCAGCTGCCTTTTGGCATATCTTCTTGAATTCTGTTTTATGGTTGAAATCGCTTCTTCTAAAGAAATTTTGCCGTCTAAGTATTCCAAAATTTCCTGATAGCCAATCGTATTAACAAAATTATTTATCCGCCCGTGCTTTTCTAATAATGATTTAGTTTCTTCAATTAACCCGCTTTTGACCATTTTATCAACCCTGTCGTCAATTCTTTTGTATAAAACAGCTCTGTCGCTTGGATTTAATCCAATCCACTCAACATCGTATTCCAGTTCCTTTTTGCCTGCCACTTCAGAATGAGGAGCATTCATGGTTTTTGAAACCTCAATGGCTCTAATTAATTTAACTTTGTTATTAAAGTGAATTTTCTCAGCACCGATTGGGTCTAATTCTTTTAACATCTCGTGCAATTTTGCACTTTCAATTTTTTCAAGCTCTGCTCTCAATTCGTGATCAGGAGCAACCCTTGGAAGGTCAAAGTCTTCCAATAAAATTCTAAAATACAAACCGGTACCGCCAACTACAATAGGAGTCTTACCTTTTTTAATAATTTTTTCAATTGCAACCCTAGCGTCATCCAAAAAATTGGCAACAGAATAATTAACCTCAGGTTCAACCACATCGATTAAATAATGTTCAATCCCTTGTCTCTCTTTAATTGTAGGCTTTGCAGCCGCTATGTCAAAACCTTTATAAACAAGCCTTGAATCCGCTGAAATTATTTCGCCGTTATTCGTCTTCGCCAGGTTTATCGCCATCCGTGTCTTGCCCGATGCTGTCGGCCCCACTATCGCAATTACTTTTGGTGGGATTATCTTCGGCAAAATCCTCTTGGCTTGGCACTTCATCTTTTGATTTTGGTTGCATTTCTCTGTCATAATACAAAAATATTAACACAACAATGTACACAAGAAAATAAAAGTACAACAACATCGATACAAAATACAAAATAGGATTTATTGTTGAAAAAGCATTTGTAAGAGATACCACAAAATTAATAAACGTAATATATAAGAACAAAACAATTGCGGATAACGGTTTTTTAAAAATAGCCCTAATAGATTTAAATAAAGCGGTTAGAGGATTTTTTGTATTCATAACAATTTGAACCGGCCAAAATAGTGTCAAAAAAGAGTAAAAGCAAGTCACTATCAAAAACAGAATATTCCATGCATTCAACTTAATCAATTGATCGCTTGATAGTGAAGAAACCAAAGCCTTCATTGCCTCAGTGGAAGTTAATGCTTCTTTTAATTGAAGAACACTTACACCTACATCACCTATATAATGAAATCCAAGTTTATAACTAACGAGCAATATGACAAAAACCAGGCCTGCATAAAGAATTGAAGCCCCAATAAAAGAGAAAAAATATTCCCCTACCCCGACAGGAATTTCTTTAATCAAACCCAAAGACGCTTTTGCTTTATCTTCATCTATTATAAATTCTTTTTTTTCAAGGTCTACGGCCTTTTTAACCATATAAAACCAGCCGGCAAAGAATGCACTTAACATAAACAAAATTGTGACTAAAAGCAAAATAGATGAAGCTAAATTCACTGGTGCAGCTTGAGCCACCCCTAAGTAAATACTCAGCAAAAATAAAAAGAGTACCAAAGGAGTTGCTAAAATTATATTGTCATTTGTTATTTTAAATGCTTTTTGAAAATACCTTAACATCGTTATTATTCTCCTACTTTACACCACGGCTGGTGTTTCTTGATCAATTTCTTCCATTATTGATTTGCGTTTTCGTCTTCGCATCAAATCAACAAAGGCTTCTAACCTTGTAATATAACCTGCTTTACCGGTTTGTTCATCCATAATGAGGGACAAAATCGGGATATTACAATCTTCTCTCATATTTGGAAAAATATTTTGAGTCATAATCTCAGGCATACATGTAAAAGGACTTATGTGAATTAAGCCGTCTTTGCCTTTTTCACAAGCCCAAGCCACATCTGACACACACTCGAGAGCATCACCACCAATATCTCGCATAAGATAAGGTTTAGCCATCCGAAAAGCTCTTTGAAGGTGAGTTTCCCCTTTTCTAAATATTTTTGGAATAATCGCGTCTTTCAAAAAACTGCCGACTGTAAGACTTCTTCTTGTCTGAACGCCCATTTTGCCCAATTCTCTCTCAATGTTTTGGTTAGCAAAGTAATCGAGTACCAGAAAAATTTCTCCTGTTATATCAACGTGCAAAATCTCTCTGTCTTTGTCAATTACCGTTTTATTAAGCTCTAACAAAGCCTGTTTTTTTGCCTGTTTAAGCTGTTTTATATTTTCAACCTCTAAAATATATTTAAGCCCTTTTTTAAAATTTTTCTCCGCATCGCCCATGTTTATTTCCCTTGCCCTGTAGTAAGCAAGTGCAGTCTCCAAGTCATCCAATAAAAATATTGTTCTAATAAAAAGATAAATCGCTTTTAAAAATAAAATTGGGTCGTTTTTGCCTGCAATCTCAGCCAAGAACCTGTACATTCCTTTGACTCCGTCATAAAGTGCCAGCTCAATATAATTTGTCTTGTATCCCAAATCAGTCAATGCGTTTTGAATGCTGCTGCCGTACTCTCCAAGTCTACAAATACCAGGAGACGATATCATAGCAACATAATCAGTCCCACCTTCTATCGCTTCGATAAAGTTACCTAAAATAAGTTTGTAAGGTAAACAAATAGCCTCGGGAGAATGTTTTGTTCCAAAAGATAGTGTTCTTTTGTTTGTGTAAGGTGGAATAAAAGGTTCTATCCCAATTTTTTTAAGTGCGGCTGCCCAGGCGATATAAATCGTTCCCATGTGAGGAAACGCTATTTTTATTTTCTTTTTTTCTTCAGTTTGTTTTTGTTTTTTCATTTTATCTCTTTTATTGGTGGGGTTCATACTCTGCTGTCACGTCGTTGCGAGGAACTTAGTGACGAAGCAATCTAACCCTCTTTCGATTTTTGGTTAAATCCCGAAACAAGTTCAGGATGAAGTAATTTTTTGTTTACTTTTCTTTTTTGTATCTCAAGTCAGGTTGTCTTGCAGCCAAGGTCTCGTTTATCTTCTTAACAGGAGTAGTTTGTGGTGATTTTAAGGTTTCCTCTGGATTTTTCTCGATTTCTTTTGCAATTTTCAGCATCACATCGACAAATTCATCCAATCTTTCTTTGCTTTCAGTTTCTGTAGGCTCAATCATAATAGCCTCATGGACAATTAGCGGGAAATAAACCGTAGGAGGATGAGTGTTCTCGTCCATAAGCCTTTTTGCAATCCCCAGAGTAGAAACGCCCTGTTCTTTTTGTTTGTCACCTGACAGCACAAATTCATGCATACAAGTGTAATCGTAAGGAAGGACATAAACTCCTTTTAATTTTTCCTTTAAATAATTGGCGTTCAAAACAGCATCTTCACTAACTGTTTTCAAGCTTTTTCCGTTCATCAAAATATAAGCATAAGCTCTTACCAAAACCCCAAAATTTCCGAAGAACGATTTAACTTGTCCGATGGAATTTTTTAAACCGTAATTTCTGAAATATTTCTTCCCATCGTAGTCAATAACCGGCACCGGTAAAAACTCTTTTAAGCTTTCAACAACTCCAATCGGGCCAGCTCCTGGGCCACCGCCACCGTGAGGGGTGGAAAAAGTTTTGTGCAAATTAATATGGACAACATCAAATCCCATAACTTTAGGGTTTGTATAACCCATAATAGCATTGAAATTCGCCCCGTCATAATAAAGCAAAGAGCCGTTATCGTGCATAAGTTTTGAAATTTCTAAAATATTTTCCTCAAAAAGTCCCAATGTGTTTGGATTAGTCATCATTATAGCAGCAACGCTGTCATCCAAAACCGCTTTTAAAGCCTCAATATCAACCTGACCTTTTTCGTTTGAGGCAATCTCAACACATTCAAATCCGCACATCTTCGCACTTGCAGGGTTTGTCCCATGAGCAGAATCAGGGATAATAACCTTTGTTCGAATTTCACCAACGGATTCAAAGTACTTTTTGACAATCATCATGCCTGCCAATTCACCGTGGGCACCTGCCGCTGGTTGCAAGCTGATTGCATACATGCCTGTGATTTCTTTTAGTGATTTTTGAAGATTATACATCAATTCTAACGCCCCTTGGGAATCTTCATCACTTTGAAGAGGGTGAAGATTTGTGAAACCTTCTAAATTAGCCAAAAATTCATTTACTTTTGGATTATATTTCATTGTACAAGAACCTAAAGGATAAAATCCTTTCTCAATGCAGAAATTCTTGTCAGACAATTCTTTATAATGTCTGAGAACCTCTAATTCGCTCAATTGAGGCAAGTTAAGGGGTGTTGTTCTTAAGAATTTCTTATCAAGAAATTGAACGTCTGCAACATCATCCTCTTTATCTGAAATATTTATCCCATCTATATTATTGCTTTTTTCAAATATTATTTTTGTCATTCAAACCACTCTTCCCTATGGATTAAATCATATTCTGTTTACTCAGATCCTTTTTAATCCTATTTAACCCCGACTGAATAATTCTGGAAATTCTTGAAGCCGAAATGTTAAAATCAACAGACAACTCTCTTAATTTTTTGTCTTTGAAAAATTTACTTTCAATTAACTCTCGCTCTCTTGGAGGTAATTTTTTAATCGCCTCTATTATTTCAATTTTCAATTCACCAAATTCCAAACTTTCCTCCGGACTTTTGGACTCATCTCTAATCTGTGTTGGATTTTCGGCATCTGCCATTTCATCTATGGACAAAATGGTTTTATACACAGCTTCTCTTATATCTTCGCCATCTTCAGCAGACGCCTGTTTTTTCTGTTTAAGCGAATACCACTTATATCGTCTTCTGACTTCATTTCTAATTGCCCACTTGATCGCAGTAGACAAATAAGACTTGTTATATTGCTCCGGCTTATTATTTTTAAACAAAATATAAAGCGTGTGCGTACCAATATTAACCAGCTCCAAATAATCAATCAAATGAGAAGCAGAGAGTTTTTGATACTCTACTTTAGCAATTGTCTCAATCAGCTCTTTATATGGTTTCAGATTAACTGCTTGTTTTGACGGCATAATCCCCTAAACTCATTTCTGTTCACCTTAATTTTATACCAAAAAAAAATAGATTACTAGACAATGTTCTTTTTATTAACTTTTGTTATCTTGGCTGTATTCAAAGAAGAAGACCACAGCAAAAGTGCTAAAATCCGATTTTCTACTTTTGCTGTGGTCGACCTAACCAATGTGAGCAAAATGCATGGCAACGGGCCAGTTGGCAGGCTTTTGCGATACTGAACGTAAGAGACGTGGCACAATCAAAATAATCAAAAAATTAATATTTTTTGACTTGTGCCTCAGTCTCACAAGAAGGAGACAATATGAAAGTTTTATTTTGCACAGACGGATCAGAAATCAGCTTGATTTCATTGGAAAATGTTTCAAAATTCATTAAAAAGGCATTGGTGGATACAATTTGTGTTATAGACTGGAGCTTCTTGCCCGAATCTATGTATATTGACAATGAAAATTATTCAAAAACGTACGAAAACATAGCGGACAGTGTTCTCATCTACGCAGAAAAAGAAGTAAAAGAAAAAAAACTTATACCTAATCAAAGAATTAAAAGCTTTGGCTCTGCCGTTGAAGGGATATTAGAGCAAATAGAAAAAGAAAAATATGATTTAATCATAATAGGCTCACACGGTAAAAAGGGACTTCAAAAATGGCTGGGTTCCGTTTCCAGGCAGGTTGTTTCAAACACTGAAATTCCGGTATTTATAAGCAAGAAAAAAACAAAGGCAGAAAAAATACTTTTAACAACAGACGGTTCAGATCTTGCGAATTCCGCAATAAAACATGCCGTAAAACTTTTTGACTTACACAAAAAAGAAATATACATAATCAGCGTTAAAGAAAATCCAGAACTTTTACCAATCGAAGCCGCTTTGGATAAAAATTGGCTTGATGACATCGAAAAACAACAAAAAATCCATGCAAGCAAAGCAATCAACAAAGCAAAAGCAATTTTAGAAAAAGAAGGTATTTTAGTAACAAACGAAACCATCGCCACGGGTAATCCTGCTCAAAAGATAATTGAATATGTTAATAGAGAATCCATTGATTTGATAATCATGGGTGCAAGATCCAAAACAAATTTATCATCGTTTTTGCTAGGCTCAGTAAGCAAAAGGGTTTTGGAAAACACCCACAGCGATGTGTTGATAATCAGAAAGTGACATAATTCTAGGCGAACGAAGTAAGCCATAGAAGTATGTCATTGCGAGAAAAAACGAAGTTTTGACGCGGCAATCCAACTCCTTGATGGAAACTGGAAAGATTGCTTCGTCGCTTAGCTCCTCGCAACGACGTAACCAAGGCAAAAAAAGACCCCGTTCTTATGAGGGGGTCAAGGTTGGTTATTTTTGGTTATTTGGTATGTTTATTTAATAGAGGTGAAGATTAAAAATTGCCTCTTCTCTACAAATAATTTACAAAACTATACAAATTATAACCAATAAATTATCATCTCGTGCTGATTAAAGAATTTTCTTCAAATAGTACGAGATGACAAAACTTGACTATATTTTTATCTATGCCCCGAAAATTGAACCAACAACATTAGTAACAACCACTTGCAAAATCTGGAGAACTATCAAAGCGATTATCGGAGAAAAATCTAAACCACCAACAGGTGGAATAAACTTTCTAAACACATCTAAATACACATCGGTTACTTCACGCACAGATTTCAATGGTTGTTGATGCCAATCTATGCTTGGAATCCAAGTCAAAAATATTCTTAAAATTACTAATACATAGAATAAATAAAAACAACTATCTACAATTTTTACAACGTTCATTATTATTTCTTTCTCTTGTAATTACAATCTTGAACACACGCTTGTATTGCCACATTCACAAATTTTTCTTTCTTCAGGTAAGCTTTCAATCATTTCAAACAACATGTTTTTTAATTTTTCCAAATTTGAATTAAAGACTTGCATAACCGCATGATGAGAAACGGGAGGAACATCCCCAACTAAACCTGCATCATAATCAGTTATTAAAGATATATTTAAAGGGCACATATCCATTTCCTTAACCAAATAGCTTTCAGGGAATGCAGACATGTTAATAACTTCCCACCCTTGATTTGTGAAAAATTTAGATTCAGCCTTTGTTGAAAATCTTGGACCATTAATAACAACAACTGTACCGGTTTTATGGATTTTTATACCTTGTTTTTCACCTGTTTTTATAGCTAAATCTCTCAACTCAGGACAATATAAATCAGCTGGAGAAGGATGGGTTACAATCGGCCCTTCATATATGGTCGATTTTCTTCCTTCTGTCCAATCCACAAATTGATCACAAATAACAAAATCACCCGGTGCAACATGCTTTTGAAGACTTCCTGCGGCACACGGAGAAATTACTCTCTCTACCCCGATAGATTTCATCGCCCAAACATTGGCTCTATAATTGATTAAATGAGGTAATATAGTGTGACTTCTGCCATGCCTTGGCATAAATGCGACTTTTGTTTTCCCGATTGTTCCTAAAAATACATTATCACTCGGCATGCCATATGGCGTTTCTATTCTTACTTCTTCTATGTCATCTAGAAAATTATAAAACCCAGAACCACCGAATACTCCAACTTTTGCTAAATTTTTCTTTTCCATTACTCTTTTTTCTCCTATTCCTATTCATTTCTTCCTATTTTTTATTATCTGTCGGGGTTGTCAATATAGCTATTGCTTTTGTATCTGCTGAATCAACACCCATTTTTCCGTCGTATCTTATGCGGAGTCTGAATCTATCAGGGAAGACACCAGCTGTACAAGCAGTTGGGGCAACCGTAAAACAATTAGGTGCCTTTGCACCATTAACATCCACAGACAAAACGTCTGTAGTAAGATAGGTAGTGGCATCCATTTTGAACGGAGTGGCTTGAAGTGTATATGTCCAAACTACGCCGTCTGTAGTTGTAAAAGTATAAGCCGGCACACCTGCAACAGTAGCATTGGTACAATTAGCAGAAACAGTATTCAGACGCTGAGAAAAAAAGTAACAAAATTTGTCATTAGAAGCTGGAAGGCCCATGCCGGTAGCAACCGTATTAAAGAACCCTTGTTGAACACCTACAATGGGTGTTGTATCAGTTGTATTTGCTATAGAACTTGACGGATAAAGTGAGTCGTCATTAATCAAGTCACTCACCGCTTTTTCTGCAGTATAGTAAGCTTTCTTGAACATGACTTTATTATTATCCGGAGTTAATTTCGTAACAGCCGGAATAATAATAGCTGCTAATATTCCCAAAATACCCATCGTCACCATGACTTCTGACAGAGTAAATCCTTTTTTATTTTTCATTGTAATCTCCCTTGGATTAATAATTCTTAATATATATTTTTTTAGAAACTTTATATATCAATTTTTCAAGTTATAACAGTTAATTTTTGATAAAAACTTAAAACATCCTAAACTCATTTATTCCACTATTTTATCATAAATAAACGGCGAGGGTTGATTTTTTTCATGTTTGTATTAAGATATTATTACAAACCTTTTCCGAAGGGGGGATGCGAAAGCATCTGTTATAAGTAGCAAATGAATTAAATACAAGTTGAGAAAGAATTTGTTAATGAGTTAATACTTAACATAAAACAGACGGCTGGCTGGGTTTAAAAGCCCTAACCCTAGAGGATTTCAATTTACAACATTAGAGGATTTACATGATCAGAAAATTAGTATTGTTCACTATTACAATAGTGTTTTTACTATGCCCCAAAGTCGAAGCAAGCCAACACAGCGTCTCAACAGTAAAAGAATCAATCGTAAAACATTCACTAGAATTGGGTATCGATCCAGCTCTAGCACTTAGCATTGCTAAATCAGAATCAGGCTTTAGACACGAAGCTAAAAGTTCAGGTGGAGCAGTCGGAGTATTCCAACTTATGCCTTCCACTGCAAAAAGACTTGGCGTCAATCCATATTATCTAAGCGATAATATTAAAGGCGGATTAATGTATTACAAAAAAATGTACAGCATGTTTGGCTCAACCGAGCTTGCACTCGCAGCCTATAACGCTGGCCCTGACGCCGTAAAAAAATACAAACGCGTTCCTCCAATCGGAGAAACAAAAAGATTCGTTTCCAATATTATGAACGAATACAATAATCAAAAAAAGAACCCGGATCCGGCTATTGCTAAAATGAAAACCATAAAACATCCTGTCAAAGCTATTAATACAGCTGCAAAACCTAAGCCTACCGCACCTGTTGCACCAATTCCAGCTCAAGGCATTGTGTAGCGGATTTCGGCAAGAGCACCGTGGCACAAAGTGCCCCAGCTCGTCCCAGTGAGCAAAACCACGCTTTTGTGAACTGCCGATAATCCAAGACAGCGGATTTAACTAAAACAATTAAATTAAAAACGTTAAGGAAAGTTCTTAACGTTTTTTTATTGCCTATATACTTTTTTTTATTTTTGTCGTAAACTTATCTTATCTGGAGTAAATCTATGTTCAATGAAACAAAAACACACGAAATTACGGTCGACGTTGTTATCCTAACAATAAAGGATAACACCTTAAAAGTATTGCTTGTAAAACGTACGAATGAACCGTTTAAAGACAGAATGGCAATCCCGGGGGGATTCATTCGCCTATCGGAAAATCTCGACCAAGCGGCACTTAGAATATTAAAAGAAAAAACGAATGTAGATAATATCTATCTTGAACAGCTTTATACATTTGGCGATCCACTTCGTCGTACTGACGCAAGGGTCATAACTTGTGCTTACTTCGCCTTAATCAGACAAGAAGATATCGAAATTTCTACAAAATCTGATGTCGACTGGTA
>Ga0302271_10004307_pt1 | contig 11465 bp, 7 predicted proteins | sample III_Bog_N1_1_FD_198767 | JGI IMG/M metagenome (GOLD analysis project Ga0302271, IMG submission 198767) | Peat permafrost microbial communities from Stordalen Mire near Abisko, Sweden - III_Bog_N1_1 | ecosystem: Environmental > Terrestrial > Soil > Wetlands > Peat | place: Sweden: Abisko... | reverse complement strand
AATCTGTGTGTGAATGTAAATAATTTAGAGGTTGTGTTTAGTTTCCAAATAATTCTGTTGCCATGGATCATCCATCATCATTTTCTATTTTATTTTATTTAATTATGGTTAACACTATTTAGGTATGCCAAATAATATCTCCCAATGTTAAGGTTGGACATTCACCCACTTAATTCAAATAATTTGCCTCAAATTCAGATACAATAGTGCAATAATTTTATCAATATCCACTACCCCTTAGAGGAATTTATCAACGACATAAAATCACACTCACCCAACGAAAACAATGTGAGATATGTATTACCCAATAAATAGTGGCATTTAAAAAATAACTAAAGCTTATCTATGAGGTATTCTATTGTATCTTCCTGTTTGATTTTCAAATGGTTCGATTTTTCTACTAATAATTTGCTAGAGCAGAATGTTCAAATATTTGATTTTCTTGCTGATAAAAGGAAAAAACAAAAAAGGTAAAATGCTTTGGGAACAATAATTTAATAAATAAACAGGCAATTTCTTGGGTTTATCGATGTAAGATATCTTGCTCAGCTTGTAGTTTCTAAGAAAATACGATTTCTTCATTTATTAATCAAACAGCAGAAAAAATTAAATTATTTTTATTTGAATTTTACAGAAATCTCTTTGAAGATGCTAACATTCGGCGCTAATTAAGAAACAAAGTCCATTTTTTTGTTGATATTCTTGATTGCCAGCAAAATAAAGAAGTTATTTATTAAAGAGTTGTCTATTATTTGTTATTTTCCAGCAGTGTTCTAGGAGGGGATGTTTGATTTTAGATGATAAGACTAGTTCTTGATAGAAACAAGATATTTGTTGTTTTATTTGGTTTATTTTTCTACACCAAACTAACTTACTTATCTTACAAGTTCATTGAAGTTAGTAGAATTAGAGAAAATCATTAAAATAACTCCAAAAAATAGCAGAATTTATTTTTATTTTTGGTAATACTTCTTCTTCTTTTTGAATTATTGAATAATTTGATATTTGGCTAGGACATTAAAACATTGGAATTTGATTCAATAAATCAACTATTAATAGATCCATCAAAGCTATTTGATAGAAACAATAATATATTAACATTCGATGAGATAATCTTGAAAGAAAGAAAAATATAATTCATTGAGAGTTATTTCATTTGGAAAGCAATAATTTAAATCAGAATTGAAGATGAAAATTAATGAAGAAGACTAAGGAGCAGTCACCATTGAAGAAGCAATGGAAATCGTAGGCTAGCGTAACAGATACCAAGTCAAAGCTGCTATCTTGTCGTTCTTGGTTTGGTTTATCACTACATACGGATACATGGTCATCCCTTATTATTTAAGTGAGCCTGAATTTGAGTGCAAGGCACAAGATGGTACTTGGTCTAAGTGCACTGAATCCACAGGAGCATGCTCTTCAGATGCTTCTCAAGTCAAGATGATTACTCCATTAGAAGAGACTATCTCCGCTGAATTTGGTCTGTACTGCGAAAACAGACACCTTCGCGTTCTGATGTAGAGCCTCCCACTGCTTGCTGGAGTACTTGGAACTTTCACTTTTGGATGGACATCTGATAGAATTGGAAGAAAGATGGCAATCCGAGTCTGCTGGTGCATAGGGATAATCGCTAGCTTAATGTTGAACCTTTCCACTGGAAAAGCCAACCTGCTTATTGGTAGTTTCAATGTAGGCTTTTCTGCGTTGATCTTGCAGAATTTATTCGTTGTACACATCAACGAGATATCCATAGGCAAGTTTAGGGTGATGGCACTGCTAGGTATGTACGTCTTTTGGTCACTAAGCGAAATGCAATACATCTGGATGCTCTAATTGTTTCCTTCATGGAAATTGAACATGATGATATTCTACACTCTGCCACTTCTCTTGTGTTTTCCATTCGCCTTCACGAGTATCCATGATTCCCCAAGATACCTTTACCAAAAAGATAGATCTCTCTGCTTGGAGAACCTCAACCTGATTGCCAGGTCTAATAATAAACCCGAAATCAAAGATGTCTAACTCCAGCTGTATCCTGGAGATATGTCAGTCGAATACAATTACTTTGACCTCTTTCGCTACAAGTCCCAAAGAGCAAATACAATAGTCATCTCAGTAATATTCTTGTTCGTGAACTTCTTATATCAAGGAACTCAAGTAGTTCTCAATACCGTTGGAGGGTCCTTTGGGTAGAGCTCATTCTACGTTGGGATAGGTGAATTAATTGGATTTGCATTCTCTGATCTGATAGCTGATAGAGTGCCTCGTCGTCTCGGGATCTTCTACACATTTTCGGTGACATCTCTCATCTGCATTTCATTTTCTTTTTTCCCTATTCCTCAGGATTGTTTAAACGACGATACGTTTTGCAGCTAGAAATACATCCAAGCTTTTATGATATCCTTAGCAAGAGCTATTACTTCTCTTGTCTTTGGACTTGAGCTTCTTATGTGTGGGGAGATATACCCGTCAACGTTGAAGTCCTTAGGATTCGGGTTTAACCTCGCAGTTGGATACTTTGGAACGTTTCTGGCTCCTTCAGCAGTGGATTTAGCGAAGGATTTGGGGTTCTCACCGATTGTTTTTATAGGAGTAATATCATTTTTTGGGAATTTCCTGACTCTCTTCTCGAAAGAGACTTTGAATAGACCTTCATCTCTGGATATACCTGAGAACTAATTCATAACTAACGAAGATGCAAAACAAGGAGATAACAGCAAACAGGAGGATTAGATACAAGACATACCTGAGAAAGTGCAAGAAAAGCTTGCTTTAAGACTATGAAGAGTGTATGTGTGTATGTGTTGAACTTAAAATTACATTTATTATTACTCCATTGGGTTATTTATGTTTATTCAAGAGATTGATTTATTGATTGATTGTCTAATCATAAAGGTATTCTTCTCATTTCTACTTCTTCATAAGCTGCTGCAAATTTGAATAGGCTTAAAACAAGTTACTCTTAATTAGGGGCAGATCAACTTAAAATTCCAAAACTTTTTCTCCCTTAAACAAATAAGAAAATTTATTATTGATAAGACTATTTCCTAGATAAAATAGTGTGACGGGAAACAGGAAGTTAAGGAGGTGATATCAGATTTAGAGTTTTTGTAAAAAATATAAAATATAATCACAGATAGTTAGAATTTATTCTTTTAAAGAATGCTTATGCATTCTGGGATAGGTTTTCAATTAATTAGTATTTTCTTTAAAGAAATACATTTATTCAATATCAGTTGTTTGAGAGTACTCTCAATAGCATGGATTCTCAATCTTCTGTCCTTGTAACAGAGACTCGAGAAGAACTGCATGGAATTGAGGAGTCACAAAAGAAAGAATGTCTATTTAGTCTTGCTAAAACATTGAATTTATCACGATTTTAGCTAATTGTGATGGTAATTGCCATAGCTATTTTGTTGAAGTTGAGCCTAGTTTCTTCGCCAGCAATCCAACTATTACTTCACTCTTGATTTTCAACTCCATAAGACCAACTCCATGATGATACAGCTGATTAATCAACAAAGATTAATTAATTCTCCTGGTGATATTAATATCTTTGATAGATTCTTCTGCTTTCTCGATGAGCACTCTTGCTGCTTCCACTCCGACAGTAACATCAAGATACTCTACACTTTCTAACAGTTCTTCATTGTTTCCTTGATTATCTGTCTCATCGTTATTATTGTTGAGCTACTATGTTCTATGCAATGTAGTATTGCTTTGAGGATGATGATTATTATTATTGTTAGATTAACTATTGGAATGTTAATCAGTTAGGCTTTGAATTGATTTCTGTTCTTCTTCTTCTTACCTATTATCCTTGAAATTCCCTTAGTTTTTTTAAATCTGGACTTAGCCATTCTGCTGATTATTTTTCTTCTTCTTAGCTATTTCTTAAAACTTACTACTGATAGTTCTATTACAATTTTTATTTTGATTTGCGTTAACCATATTCTCCTTTTCATTATTAGCTCTATTACCATGACTAGAACTCCCACTACTAGATGAGACTGAATATTCCTTTTTATGTTCAATCTTGATTCTAGCTACTTCGAAGAATTAACTCTTTGAGAACTTCTTTCTAAGTGATGCAAGATACTTCCTTGACTCAATGCTTTACAGAATATTACATATTTACTTAGCACAAGGTCTAACTGCTGTTTCGGAATATCCAGATATCCTCTCCAAGGATTAGTTCCAAGACACTGGCATCTTTCTAATCTTATTAACAAGATAAATAGCTGATGCTGCTATAAGCGAAGGAGGATTCGCTATTAGTTAAAACTCTAAGAGAGCTATTTCAATGAGATATCTAGCAAGGAAGTAGTTTTTATCACTAATATCTCGCTAGAACTACATAAAGAAATCCAATAGTCTAAAAGAAGACACACTCAGAATATTGAAGTCTAACGTCAGCAGTAGACTGCATTCCATTGTGAAGATGTCCGAATCAGTAAATGCATTGTCACAAACGTAAACTAAGTCTTTAACATGAGGGACTGCATAGACTTCTTCATATTTCGAAGCGACAAATAAAGCTGTGATTCCAAGGAGTTAAAGTCGAGAGCTGTCTAAATTGATTCTTTCCAAGTATCTGTCTGTTAAGTTAACAGCCATGAATAGAGTTTCTGTTTAGAGTTTCAATTTGAAATGCACCTCCACCAGCCAGTCAAGAAGAATCCCTCTCATCCTTTCATTTATCACTTTTTGAATAGTTCCTATGTAACCTCCACGAGATCGATGGTTTTCCTTTAATAAGTAAAAATAGTAATGAGTATGATAATTTAAAATAACATCAAAACTACCTCTGTTTGAAGGAGATGCTTAATGATTTCTTCTTTAAATCTGAGATGTACTGGAGTTGTATCGGGTTCGTATGCTAGCAGCTTAGGAGAATTAAGCACAAAAGCAGCAGCAGTATTTGGTGTTTGTTATTGATATTATTAACATTCATCTTGTCTGGTGCGATTACTTTGATCTTATTATTTTAGATTGGTAGTGCTTTCACAACAGATTTCTGTGAGAATTTGAGTGGATTAATTATTAGAAACTGGTATTTGATGTAATTTCTGAATATTATTATTAGATTAATTAATGATTGCAGCAGGCTTGACAGGATATTGAAAGCTATTTAACTGCGGAGGCAAATTAGGAATATATCCGTTATTTTCTTTTTCGCAGGAGAAAGCAGAGGAGAGAGTATATGCTTAACTTGCAGGATAATTACAAAGAGGCTGTTGAATCGCTTGGATGTTATTGTCTTTGACATGTTGGGAAGACTAAAGCCAGGCTGGTTGAGGGGCATTAAAGTGGTAGTTATTATGGAGGAAAGCATTTTTATTGATGTTGTCTGTGATATCAGTGTTCTATCTAGACTGCATTGTGATGAAATAAGTAGAATTTAGTGATTTCCAAAGGTAAAAAGGTGGAAACTGCTTAAATAATAAGTAGAATAAACATTTAAAGTACACAATCACTCCGAAGATGCTTTCCCTATTAATTATGCTGATGATGATGGGGATAGAACGAATTTTGAACGTTGTCTCTATTATTCAAGAAATCGCTCTTCAGTTTATTTCCATCTACTATCATTAGTTAATGATCCAGCAACTGACTTTCTTCTACTATGTCTTAAAGTTTTTCGAATGGCCCAGTACCATCAGAACTCTGATAATCCTTATCCTAATAAAATAGTTAATACAATGAAGGAGATAAACAAAGTTTTAATGAAAATACCGTGAAGCAGTGAATATTCTGAAGCATTTTCTTTTTAGCGCGTTTGTGTTGTTTTCAGTTGATTTCTGTTAGCGGGAGTTGCTTTAGAAGAATTAATTGATTCAAAGAATGAATTTGCATATTTTTGTAATATAATCTCTCTATGAAGCACCCTGGCCTTGGTGAGGTTATCCTCCTCCCTCCCTAAATCAACGGATTCATAGCTTAATTAACGATCAGATTCTTTTGATAATTCTTAAAACCAAATCAAATGAAAAAATATGTTTTATTAAGGGTTTTCTAAAGGAAGAAACATATTCATTAAGATTATGCTCTGTTTCTTTTTATTTTCGATCTTCTTATTGCGATCAAAAACAATTCCATATTGATTTTTATATTATTTAGCAAATATCCTGTTTGATAATTAACTAGATTAATTATGGCATATTTCTCCTCGTTTTCTGTCACTTAATTAACTTTTGTCATCTAACAGCACCCCTCAAGCTAAAGAATACTTCTTCTACTGTTTTGTTTTAATTTTGTAACACTAGATGCATAGCAGAAGTGTATTAATTCTTTGGAATCAAATTTCAAGAATTTGATATGCAAATAGATATTCAGAAGGGATCTTTATGAAATAATCTCTCTTCTTTTAACTTTTAAGCGCTACTCAAAGCAATTGTGATAGCTTTTATTGTCTATTTCTAAAAATCGAAAGTGCTATCAATGATGAAATGAATTATTAACTCTCAATTAAGCTTTAAACTCACTTTCATCTGCTTGAAAAATGGCTCAGTAACAATAGTACTACTGCAATGTTCTCGCTTGCTCAGCTCTTGTTTACATCAAAAAACTTGATGAAATGTTAGTGAAACACTCCAAGTTGTTTGATTTAAGAACTGACTTCTCCAACTTTGCTTAAAATTGCAATAATTTCTGAGAATAATCTAAAAATGAGTAAGAATCCAAGTTCATTATTTCATGCCATTTTCTTAAAGTATCTGATAAAAATGTTATTTTTTTAAAAAGTTTCAATAATGATCTTCTCTACATGCCAATTTAAAACTGAGCTAGCATGTTTATGATTCGTTACAGCGTCAGACTCAAGTCAACACACCAACTTTCATTAGTTCTAGATTAAATTAACGAATTACAAACCTGCGTAATTACCAAATATTGTGTTACACTTTTTGTCCTAAATTTCTGTCAAAACACAACCAGCTTTATCAATAATTCAGCGAAACATGCAAACCTAAGTTGCACATTCACACAAATAATAAAACGAAAGATTAAAATAACTCATAAAAAATACTAATTCAGCTGCTTTTCTTGTAGTAAAGAGAAATGGAGATTGGAATGGGAGAACTCGAAGATGTTAGTACATCCTGCAACTTGAACCCACAAAGCTTCGTAGGGCTGAGATGCAGAGTACATCCTGAATATTTTATTCAATGGATTTCTCTAGAAAATGATCGAGAGAATAAATTGTTTTGTTCTGTATGTTGGATTCGTTCAAAAGAAAAAGCAGAAGGAAATAACAAAGGGGATAAGCAAATTGGAGCTGCTTCTGCTTCAGCTTCAGTTGCTGCTCCTGCTGCTGCTTCTAATGTTATTGACTACAAGACATTTCTCCGAAATTTGTATAATTTCTGCACATTGGAAGATGGAGATCCAGAGAGATTTAGTAGTGAGCTTGTAAGCTGTTTAGAAGGGTGTAAGTAGTCAGAAAAGCTAAAGATGTTTATGGGGAATGTTGGAGGTATTCGTGAGGAAGTGTTAGCTGGTTTTAAGCAGCAGACAAACATTGTTTTTGAAGAAATGGAAGCGAAAATTAAATAAGTCATAAAAATTGCCAAAACCAAATTCGAACAATACCTCGAAAATGAAACGGATAGTCTTTTTTCAAGAGATACATTATAAATAAAGCAATTCAAAGAGCGAGGATGTAAACTAGTTCTTTCTGCTGTCAAAAGCGCTACTCTTACAGATGACCCTCGCGCTTTTGAAGCATTGACTTCTGCGATTACTCGACTTCACTCAGGGTAAGTTGAGTTATCCTATGCGAGATAGCATGCTCTCAAGATATTTAAGGGTCTTCATTCTGAATTGAAATTTAAGATGATGACCCAAGCCCAAGAAGCATTGAATAACTAGCTCACATAAAATCTCAGTGATTTGCAAGATCAATTTCATTTTTTACCTAAGAAAAACACCTCAGGATCACTGCGCTCAGTGAATTTCTCATATCTCCAGTAAAATCGACTGCTAGATATTCCAGAAACCAATAAATAAAGCCATTTGTCTCCATTAAATTCAGCTAACAATCTCGAAGCCTTCAACAGGAAGTTATTCCCTAGTAATTCTTAGCCTTTTATCATCAAACAGCTTTAACAAGGCAGTAGTAGCTCTCAGACTCGATTCACACAGCAAAAGACTAATTCACCAGTAAAAAAATTATTAAATTTTTCAATTTTTTGTAAGATATGTTCATTGTATTTAGGGTTCAGATGAAAAAACGAGGTATCAAGATTTGGTTGATGCAATAACAAGTGCACAAGGTAAGAACTCTAGATCTGAGGATAATAATGATGCTAATTAGTTTAGTGGGAAATAGCTATAATACCCTGGGGCATCTTTGTTCTCAACCTTTTCAACTACTCTAAGGGGTAGTTTCAGTTCAGGAGCTCATACTCGCAGGTTAAAACAGTATTAGCACCAGCCAAACAAAAGAGAATCAGATGGCTCTGAATAAAAATAAGCTGAAGAAGCTGTTAATGTTTAATCAGGTGGACATTACATTCCAAGTGGCTTTGGAACAAAGTCTCTAGTGCTTCCTAGTTCCAATTTAAACAAAGGAGTATCTTCCAGTTTGAATAACATTGTACTTAAGTCAACAGCTGATAAGATTTCCACTAAAACTACTAACAACAGTGTCTCCAACATTATGAGAAAAACTAGTCTAATTTCATTCTCTGCTTACGATCAACCAAATCAAGATGCAAATCTGGTTAATTCTCAACTTCGTGAATAATCAGACACCGCCCAACAAGGAGGTTTCACTGGGGCAATAAGTCGCATTACTTAAATCCAGTAATTAGGAGTTTCTGAAAAAAATGATGATGATACTATTTCAAATTCTGAATCAAGTCCTTCAAAGAGAAAGTCAATTACAAGCATTGGGATGTCCACTTAAGGCATAGGTAATAAAAAGCTAAAAGAAATACCTGAGGGATTGCTGTAAGAGAAATCCTTTAAACATAGCATTTTAGCTATAATTAGAATCTCTAATAAACTCATTAAACATAAATTGCTCGAGATGGCTGAATAAAAAGAAATGTCATCATGTGATGGTAATGATGATTTCGGAGGGCTTGTGATGGCAGAGAGAGATGGGTTTTTAAGTGTCTATTGCGCTTAAGGCAGTGACATCATGCAAGTTTATCGGGAAAAAGCACACGAGAAGATAATTAGCATAGCAAAAGGGAGAACTGGTCACATGTTTTTCACTGCTGGAGAATAAGTGCAAGGATTCGGATAGACAAGCATAAAGTTATGGATGGTACATGCTAATTTACGATTAAGTGAGTTAGTTGAGCTCAAAATGGTTGAAACGAATATTCAAGAGATATTTTTCGTCAGGGAGGAGTTCACAGCAAGTCTCAGTAAATTGTCTTTTTGTGTGTGGACAAAGAATGAAGAATAGCAATAAGCACCTTCAAGTGGGGGACATCATACTCAAAATAAAAGCAATGAAGACTCTAGTGCTCATAATACTGCTAATTTGAAGAATACAGTAGAAAAGATTAATGTCTGGAACTTAGAATTCAATACCCATAAATTTGAAAACGCAAGGATGTTTAGTGCTGCTAGTATTGACTTGCCAGCAAATATCTTAGGAGTCAGCGTAATTGACGATGAGCTCTTTGGATTCACGAAGAATTCGCTACATTAATATAAGTTCTTCTCAGAGTATTAGACACTGCAGAAAAAAGCATCTTAGAAGTTCATTAATGTGCTGGCTACTGACTCTCTGATTGGAATAAGAAAATACACCAACAGAGCAACGAAATCTAAAGAATTCTTTGCTTTCTCTGAGTCAGGATTAGTGTACACCCTGTCTGATTAGATTTAGATACTTTAAGAAAAAAGCATAAGAGATCAGCTTCTAAGACCGATAAATCTGAAAAACACAATTGTTTTTAAGAGGGAGTCAGATCTTTCGGAGAATTCAAGGTTTGTTTACTTCTTCTGCAGAGACTCCAAAGTTCTCTACGCTTTCGATTTTGAAACACAGAAGACAATCGACTCGGCAACTCAGCCAGAAGAGATCAAAGGTTTGTTTTTTTATGGAATTGGTAAGTACCTCACATTTGAGCAAACGTCCATCAAAGTTTGGAAGGAGCTACCAGCGAAGACGGAGTTGCTCTATCCTCAGTAAAAATTCGTATCTTTTGAATGAATTATGAATTAAAATTAAAATAAACGAGTTAATAAGTTTTCCTTTGAAGTTAAATATCTTGAGTGCGTTTATGTGTCTTGCTTGACCTCGTTCTGAATAACTAATGAGATTAAAAAGAAAATAAGTGAAAATATAAAAACTGATTAGTATATTCTTTTAGAAGATTCAATAATATTTGCAGGGTCCTATTGAGGGTTCGGAAAGAACATGAACTGAAGGAAAAGGGAATATGAAAAAGTAGTTTTAGGGATCAAATTCAAAGTTTTCAAGTAATTTGATTGTAGCATTTAAATTATTTTCTATGCTTATCAATTTACCTAATAAAATTAACTTTTGGTTGTATGCTTATCAAGCAATAGAGCTAAATATTACCAAACTCTCTTTCTCTCTGTATGTTTGTTTAATGATTATTGTCTTTCTGATGAGGTCAAGCAATTAATTCTAGTTCTCGATTCAGCAAGACACAGAGATCCGACGATTTAAAAGACCTACCAGAATCTATTGTGATTATTTGCACTTCTCCCATCTATTCCCACTTTTTTCTCTTCGATCTTTAGCTCATCTAGCTGATCTCTTAGCTTATCTCAAAATCATTTAATTTACAAATTGAACCCAATCAATCAAAGCAGCAACCTCAATGGACAAGGAAGTGGCGTAACTGAGTAATTACATTTTATACTCAAAAGAAGAGCAACAGACCTTCCCTCTGATTGCTTATTATCTCAAGCTCTTTGTGATCAAGCGAGCCACTGCGATTGCCCAGAAAAACGAAGCAAGTGGGTAGAACGTCTAGAATATAAGGGCTCAAGTGCAAACATGGTAAACTGAACTCGATGCTCAAGCTTAGCAACTGGGGGGTCAACTCTCCAGCGCGAACTAAGCCGGAAATAGGCAAGAGATGATCAACTACATTCTGAAGATCTTCGCTAAGAGTGACTACGATGACTGCCATGACAACTACACCAAGCAGACTTAACTCGATATGGCTAAAGTCAGCAGGTACTTTGAAATGTTGACAATGTTCGGTCCTCTAGAAGCAGAAAACAATCAGAAAAGTAAATAGAAATCAAAGGAACGATTATGAGCAGCTTAAAAGCGTTAACTTGGCGAAATTCTTTTCTTGATATTTTTCTATGTTTGAATCATAGGACTTTACTCGAAGAGCAAAGCTGTCGAAATCAAGAAAAAGTTAGACAATCCGCAGCTCTATCCTAGAAATAACCAAGGATCAGCCTAACAAAAACAAGGTAGAAATTAACCCGAATTGCATTTTGTAGCCTAAATCTTCAAA
>Ga0302271_10004301_pt1 | contig 11475 bp, 14 predicted proteins | sample III_Bog_N1_1_FD_198767 | JGI IMG/M metagenome (GOLD analysis project Ga0302271, IMG submission 198767) | Peat permafrost microbial communities from Stordalen Mire near Abisko, Sweden - III_Bog_N1_1 | ecosystem: Environmental > Terrestrial > Soil > Wetlands > Peat | place: Sweden: Abisko... | reverse complement strand
GTTGGTACTGCGAACAAGGCAGGGTTGATTGACAAGGATGGTAACTCGCCAAAAATCGGTAAAGCCATGTTGGTTGATGCGTTTGGAGTTTCTTTCGGAGCATTGATGGGAACCAGCACAGTAACTGCTTACGTTGAAAGTGCTGCCGGTATTGGCGAAGGCGGACGTACAGGTTTGACAGCTGTAACAACCGGTATTCTTTTCCTATTGGCATTGGTTTTGGCTCCATTAGCTACTTTAATTCCTAACGCCGCAACTGCTCCTGCTCTGATTATTGTAGGATTGCTCATGGTTTCTTCGATTAAAGAAATTGATTTTGAGGATTTTACTGAGGGTCTGCCGGCATTTATGTGTATCATCATGATGCCATTTACTTACAGCATTGCCAATGGTGTTGCTGCCGGGATCATTTTCTATACGTTGCTGAAAGTTATTACCGGGAAAGCAAAAAATGTACATTGGATGATGTACCTGCTCTTTGTTCTGGTTGTTGTCAGGTATCTTTTCCTAACCGAAGCGGCCTGATAAAAGAATACAAACAAAAAAGCTCCTTGTTTCCGGGGAGCTTTTTTAGGATCTGATGGGGCTGAGTTATTACTTTTTCTTCCTGCGAATATTTAAAAAAGCAGCGATACCCACAATAACTATTCCACCGACAAAAGCATAAGTCATGGTATTTGATGATTCCTTGGGTGATCCTTCTTCGTAATATATTGGCACAGTACTGTCAATCGAAATGGTATCTTTTGGTTCTTCGGCAATATTAGCTGAATCTCCCTGTCCAAAAGATTTTGTCATTCCACCAACAATCATTAGGATCACAAGTGCAAACATGATCGATTTTTTCATTGCTTCAATTTTCATAGTTTTTTGATTTTAAAGATTCAAATTTAGCCGATTTATTAACCGGTAAAGAAACATTGCAAAAAAATTATATTTTTGTGGCTCGAAAAGGGCTGTTAGCTCAGTTGGTTTAGAGCATTACCTTGACAGGGTAGGGGTCACTGGTTCGAATCCAGTACAGCCCACTTTTTAGAACTTTAAAGCAATAAATCCTGAAAATCATTGATTTTCAGGATTTATTGCTTTAATTCGATACTACATTTTTTTAAATCCGGAACAACGGAATAGGTAATTGTATCGGACAAAAGTTGTGATTTAAGTGAAGTTCTATTTTTTACCTGTATTAATTCCAAAAGGCCAATACAACGGGCAAAAACTGAGTAAGCTTGTTAGCATAAAAACAGCAGCAAGGACAAGAAGTATAATTCCTAAAACGCCGGTTATTACATTGGTGAAGAATAAAACTGCAAATACAACTGCAACCAGTATCCTGATTACTTTGTCAATGGTACCCATGTTCTTTTTCATTTTCGATTACTTTTTGGTTTATAAAATTGAATTTGTCGTTAACTCTTTATTTTCATGTTTAACTGATACCATGAACCTCCATTGTAAACATCTGAAAAACCATTCGATTGCAGAATGCTTTTTGCGGATGCGCTTCTCATTCCCGATGCACAACAGGTAATAACGGGTTTGTTTTTAGCTTTTAATTTAGCAAGGTTGTGCGCGAGAGAATTAACCGGAATATTGATGGATCCTTTGATGTGCCCTGCGGAAAATTCACCACTGGTTCGAACATCTAAAATAATCGCCCCATCATTTACTAACTGGGCATAGTTGATTGTTTTTATTCCTAATAGAGACTTAATTGATTCAAACATAGTATTTTATTTAAATTGTTATTTTTTATTTTTACGTCAATACTTTTAATAGTAAACTTTGCATTTTGGTGTTTCTTCATCATTTTACCACTACAAACCGAGATTCATCATTGCTTTGAAGTAGTCACTTTCATGGCAACCTTCCACCACATTTTCCAGTTTCCCTTTCACAAAAAGCAACAACGAAGGTTCGGTTGTAATCTGGTATACCGGATGAATATCCCGTACCTGACTCACATCTGCAACAAAAACAGAAATGGTCTGGCTTAAGTGCAAGGCTTCGGCGACACTCCGGAAAGCACACCTTGAAGATTCATTTTCAGGATTGTGAATCAGCAGGGCAACACGATCGTGTCCTTCCATTTTTTGACTGAAATCGGCATAAGAAAAAACGTTTTGCATAAGTTTAGATTTGTTAGTGCGATTATTTCTGTCTCATCATTTGCACAATACCACCGCCATTTTTAACGTTGGTGAACCCCATTTGCTGTAACCCCTTTTGTCCGTATGCAGAACGTGCTCCGGAAGCGCAGTAAAGGGTTATTTCCCGCGACTTACTTCCTAATTCGATCACTCTTATCTGCAATTCATCAAGTGGAATATTAATTGCTCCGGGAAAAGCTCCTGAATGGAATTCTTCAGTCGTACGAACATCAACAATTAAAGGTTCATTTGAAGAATTTGGCGCAGATGGTTTTGCATTTCGACTGGCCATCATGGCGGAAATACCACCACCATTTTTTACATTGGAATATCCGACCTGTGTCAACATGCGCTGTGCATAGGCTGAGCGGCCTCCGGAAGCGCAATAAACAACAATTTCACGTTCAGTATTTTTCCCCAGTTCTTCCAGACGCTCCATGATTTCATCCAGTGGAATATTAACCGCATCGGGATATGCACCACCTTCAAATTCTTCGGGAGTTCGCACATCAATTACCAGTAAAGTATTCTCATCTTTGGTTATTACAACCGTTTTTTCTTCTGTCTCCGAAGTTTTTTCTTCCAGCGATTTCAACTCAATTGGTAAAAGATTAATTTGAATGTTTTTAAAACCAACGGTACGAGCTTGCCGTTGCAGAGAAGTGTGTCCTCCTGAAATATTTGTGACATCTGTGAATCCAGCACCCAACAAAGTCCGGAGAGCCTGATGTCCTTTTTTACCTGTTTCGTCGTAAACAATTACCGAACGACCTTCAGGAATAGTATTGATTTGTTCTGCCAATAATTCCAACGGAATATGAACAGCTCCTTTTATATGGCTTTTCCCGAAGGCGAAAACATCGCGAACATCAACAAATACTGGGTTTTTACCTTCAATGAAAGCATCCAGTTCGGTAACTGTAACTGACGGACTGAATCCTGAAATCCGGTTTTCGGCAGTATAGGCAGCCATGTTGATGGCGTCGTTAGCTGTTCCGATTGGTGGCGAGTATGCAAAATCAATATCAGCCAGATCGCTAACCGTTAGTTTGGCAGCGGTAGCAGTGGCAATCACATCCAGACGTTTGTCGGCGCCTTTGTATCCTGCAGTTTGTCCACCGAGAATAGTTCCAGTTTTACGATCGTAAATTAACATTGTGGTTACCGTTTCAGCTCCGGGATAATATGAAGTATGATGTTCTTTATGCACCACAACCGAATCGGCTTCCAATCCGGCGGCACGGGCTTGTTTCAAGGAGAATCCGGTTATTCCGGCAACAGCTTCGAAAACGCGTACCACCGAAGTCCCGATTGCACCTTTGTATGGATGATTTCCGCCCAAGGCATTTTCGGCGGCAATTCGTCCCTGCCGGTTTGCTGGTCCGGCTAACGGAATGCGTACTTTTTTACCGCTCACACGATGTTCGATTTCGACCATATCGCCAGCAGCAAAAATATCAGGATCGGAAGTTTGTAATTGTGAATTGACAAGTAATCCGCCAGCCTCTCCTATTTCGAGACCGGCATCTTTAGCCAGTTGGAGGGTAGGACGAACGCCAATCGAAAGCAATACCATTTCGGCATCAAGCACTTTCTCATTGTCGAGTTTCACCGAACGTGGCCCGATTTCGGTTACTCCTGCATTGGTATGAATTCCAACACCGTACGAAAGCATTTCATTTTCGATGAATCCCGCGGTTTCGGCTTCCATAATGCCCATTACATGAGGCATCATTTCCACCACATTTACTTTCAGTCCTCTTTTTACCAGAGCTTCAACCATTTCGAGACCAATAAAACCACCTCCAACAACTACGGCGTTTTTAGGCTTCTTTTCTTCCAGATAGTTCGAAATCTTATCCATGTCTTCCAGAGTCCATAAGGTGAAAACATGATCCTGATCAGCTCCGGAAATGGTTGGTTTTATTGGGCGGCCGCCTTGCGCCAAGATTAATTTGGTGTATTCAAACGTTTTTTGCTCGCCAGTTTGGCTGTTAGCGGTTTTTACCTGATGTGCTTTTCTGTCGATTGATGATACCGCCGTATTTACATGTACATCAACGTCGTATTGCTCTTTGAAACTTTCAGGACTTTGCAGAATTAGTTTCGAACGGCTTTTAATGTCACCGCCGATGTAATACGGCAATCCGCAATTGGCGAACGAAATGTCTGGTCCGGCTTCGAGCATTGTAATTTGTGCAGTCGGAGAAATGCGGCGCACTTTGGCTGCCGCAGTTGCTCCTGCTGCAACACCCCCTATAATGATTATCTTTTCCATCTTCTTAATTGTTTTATTTTAATGATTATAAATATCTGTTTTCTAATGACTAATGTCCTTTTCCTAGCTTACTTTTGCAATCTCTTTCAATAAAAAATCTTTCGATTTAATGCCTACAAAACGGTTGACTTCTGCTCCATTTTTAAGCAGAATAATGGTTGGTATGTTTCTTACCTTGAATTTATTGGCCAATGATTGGTATTGCTGAATATCAACCTTACCAACATGCGAGTTTCCTTGCAATTCGGTGGCTACGTCGTTTAAAACAGGTGCCATCATGCGGCAGGGAGCGCACCAGCTGGCCCAGAAATCGATCAACACCACTTTATTCTTTGTTTGCTGTTGAAAATTCTGTTCGGTAAGTGTCAATACTTTGGCATTATCGGCTACCAATGGTGTATTTTTCATTTGTGCCATTGCGACAGTTCTGAAAACAAATACCGCGATAATGATAACTCCGATTACTATTAATGTTGTTTGCATACGACTTTGTTTTTATTTTTTGAATTAAGCATTTACTGTTGCAGCAAATTCCTTCTCTATGATTGCTTCAACCTGCAACTTTGTCTGAATTCCTGCTGTTGCTTTTACCGCTATCCCATTTTTGTAATATACGGTAAACGGAATTTCCATTAGATCGCTTACCTCAGGCAAAGCATGAAAAAAATACGATTCAGGATTATCATATTCCATATCGAAGAATTTTACATGCCCGTATTGCTTCTCCAATTCTAATGCAGTTCGATATACGGGAATGCAAACAGGCCCCATGCGACCACAAATGACAATTACATTTTCATTTTCGTTGAGGATTCTTGCATATTCTTCAGCGCTTTCAATGTGATTTAAGTTTGTGTATAACATGACTGCTTTGTTGGATTTGTTATTACACAAAACTACATCACAAATCAGGACAAGTAAAGATTTTCAGGGTGAAGCGCATCGGCTCCTGAATTGAACTGCAACAACTTTTTTATTGATGTAATCGAAATAAGTATTGAATACACGAAAACAATTGATAATTCAGGCGATGCGCAGTCGAAGTATAATTTTAACTTTACGGGTAATTGTAATTTCAATTGAATATGAAACCAATCATAGAAACCGATCAGGAATTTATTTGCGATATACAAGCACCCTGTTTTCAAATGCTTTCTCAGGAAGAGGCCGAATTGGTAAGGGCAAGTAAAACGCAGGTATTATTCCGTAAAGGTGACAACCTTACAAAACAAGGGGCATTTGCTTCGTATGCCTTGTTTGTAATCAATGGACTGGCCAAACAATATATTGAAGGTGACGGTTCAAAAAACTTTAACCTGAGAATTATTAAACCTGGAGAATTTGTTGGTCTTTCGGCAATTTTTACCAAAAATACATTCAATTATTCGTCGGTTGCATTGACCGATTGCCAGGTTTTTTTGGTGGAAAAGGATGCTATTACGGCTATTATCAAGCAAAATGGACAATTCGGATTCAATTTGATCAAGCGGTATTGTGAGCAGAATGCCAACCTTTTCGATACGCTGCGAACAGTAATGTATAAGCAGATGAACGGCAGAATTGCTGATACTTTATTATACGTTGATAGCCTTAAGGCTGAAAATCCGGAGATATTTCAGCTTCTTTCCAGAAAAGACATGGCCGACTTTGCCGGTATTTCGACTGAGAGTGCAGTAAAGCTCCTGAAAAACTTTGAGAAGGATGGGTTAATTGAATTGCATGAGAAAGATATCGTAGTTGTCAATCACAGGGAATTACTCGAAATCAGTAAAAAAGGTTAAATTGTGATCATTGGTGCAAGTTTTTCAAACTTGTTGTGTCAAATAAACCAAATTCACATTTGACAAAAACGAATGGACGAAGCCCAACTCATTAAAGGCATTCAACAAGGCGATCGCAAATCATTTCAAATTCTGGTAGAAACCTACCAACGGATGGTTGTGAATACTTGTCTTGGAATTGTCCATAACCAAGCTGACGCGGAAGATATGGCTCAGGATGTATTTTTGGAGATATTCCGAACCGCTGAAAATTTCAGGGGAGATTCTAAAATTTCAACGTGGTTGTATCGAATTGCAACCAACCGGTCCCTCAATCTGATCAGGAATAATAAACGGAAACGCTTTTTTCAATCCATTGAGGAAACGTTCACTGGCGGACGAAATAGAACCAGTGAAATATCCGAGAGCCGTGGTGATCAGCCAGATCAGAACATTGCCGACCAACAGCGATCTGATTTGTTGCACCGTGCCATGGATAGACTACCCGAGAAGCAACGTATAGCCTTTACACTGAATAAATACGAAGAACTGCCCTATCAGCAAATTGCTGAAGTCATGGAAATTTCTTTAGCTTCGGTTGAATCGCTGATTCACCGGGCTAAAAAGAACCTTCAGGAGCAACTTTTAGATTGTTACAAAAAAAAGTGTGTCTGATTGCAAGTTTTAAAAACAAATGGTGTCTTACATTAAAAGCAACAAAATGAAAACGAAGTGCGTCCATAAAGATCTGATTTTTTATCTCGACAACGAATTGTCGGTTGAAATGAGGGCCGCCGTTGAAAAACATCTGGAGATATGTGCCGACTGCCGGAGTTTTTTAGTGTTCTTACAGGAAGGGATGCAGATGATTGAAAAAGAAAAGAAGCCGGAAGTATCTCCTTTCTTTTATACCCGATTAAGCGCACGTATGGATGAAAAGCCAGAACATCAGGCACAGAGTCAATGGGTAAGACTGGCACAACCAGCATTTTTTTCGATCCTTCTTGTTCTTGGAATTTATGGTGGATTAAAATTAGGCAGCAATGCTTCTTCTTCTAAAGAAATTAGACCAGCAACCAGCAGCATTCAAATGCTCAACGATTTTGAAGATGAACCCATTGAATCATTTTTACTCGACAAATTATGAACCCAAATACCAAATACCGAATATTAATCTGGATTATTGTTATCCTGGTTGCTACCAATCTTTCGACCATTGGTTCATTCTATTTCCATCGAATGATTGAAGCAAAAACATCGGAAACAAAACAGGAAGAACAGACCACGCTTCCGGGAGAACAACGTACGCGCTTTTTCAGGGATCATTTAACCCTGAATGATGAACAGCTCGATCAGTTTCGCGACATCAACCGTACTTTTAACCGCACCGCCAGGGGTATTGAAATGAATCTCGCTCAATTGCGAGTGGAGATGATTACTGAACTGGGAACACAAAATCCTGACAGTGCCCACCTAAACCAAATGGCCATTGACGTAGGGAATAATCATCGCGAACTTAAGCAGGTAACTACTACTTTTTACCTGAATATGAAAAAGATATGTTCTACGGAACAACAAGTAAAACTGCATGAAATATTTCAGTCCATGCTCAATAAAGAAAATCTGATAAACCTTCCTCAGCCTGGAAATCAGGGTGGCCGATGGCGAAATAAATAACCACAATTGATTTGATAAATTATGAAAACAAGGCGATTAAATCGGTTTGCAGGGCTTTGCCTTGCCCTAATTCTAAAAATCAGAAGCATAATTTAAAACACATAAATAGTTCAATTTTAAAACACCAATGTTTAACAATTTAAAACAAAGATTATGAAAGCAAAGATTTTTTTAACAGGATTAGCCCTTGTGGCTGTAACAGCTTTTGCAAGTGCACAAAATCCGCAATGCGGAAGAGGAAATTGTAACAGAACAGTTCAAGGAGTTGCCTTTGTTGACAACAACAAAGACGGAGTTTGCGATAAACAGGGAACCGGGAAATCAGGCGCCCAGAAAGGGAAGCGAGATGGAACCGGAAATGGACAAGGACAGGGCAAGGGGAAAAGCAAAAACTTTGTTGATGCCAACAATAATGGAATTTGCGACACCTACGAAACTCGCACAAAAAAGTAAATACTTCTGAATTGCAGAATGAAAATAGATGATGTTCAATTAATAAAAATTAAATCCAGAAAAATGAAAACAAGTATGAAAAATTTAGTAATTGGCAGCTTTATGGTTGCTTCGTTATTGGTGGCAATTTCTTGCCAGAAAGATAATATGAATACTGAAAATGCACAGTACGCTAGTGTTTTAGCCGTTTCAGCCGATGGAACATCTTCTGTTATTGAGGCCAATCTGAAATCGGCATTGATTACAACTTCAGATTTAACCGATAGTGAATTAGCTTCATTACAAAAAATGAAGGAAGAAGAAAAACTGGCTCGCGATGTGTATTCAGTTCTTTCTCAGAAATGGGGAAGTTCGGTTTTTACGAATATTTCGGCAGCAGAATCAAACCACCTAAATGCAATTGTCCTGCTTCTTACAAGCTACGGTTCAACTGAAACTTCAATTGGCGAGGCAGGTATATTTGCTGATGCTGCGGTTCAAAAATTGTATAACGATCTGGTAGCCAAAGCCAGTGTATCGCTTGAAGAAGCGTATAAAACCGGAGCTTTGATCGAAGAAATAGACATTAAAGATCTTTTAGAAGCACTCAGCAGTACCACCAATGAGAATATTACTCTTGTATTTGAGAATCTACTCAAAGGTTCGCGTAACCATCTCAGGGCTTTTAATCTACAGTTAACTACCTTGGGAATTGTTTATACTCCGGTCTATATTAGTGAAACCGACTACAATCTGATTGTAACCTCTCCAATGGAAAAAGGGAAGCAATATAAAATGCAAGGCAAAGGAAACGGCCAGGGAAATGGTAACGGAAAAGGTCAAAAGGGACAGGGGAATAAAGGAAATGGAACATGTAAAAATTAGAGCAAATAGGTAATAAAACAAAGACCGGCTTATACTTTATAAGTCGGTCTTTTGTTGATTTGAAGTCTTCATTCTTCAGGAATGCCCACCAACAATGATGCGCATAATCTTCAAATTAAGTACGATAAACCGAAAGGCTTGCCAGATTAGGCAGCCGCGTAGGAATTTGGTTGACCTGGTGGGTAAAGGCGGATACGATTCGTCGTAATAACCGCGTACAATATTTTTTGCCATCTTTTTAATATTTTGAGTGTTCAATAAATCAAATTATCTGGTTTACTCAGGAATTAACCACCAAAACGGATATCCTTTTGCTTTGTGAATAAACATATAGTGCAAAAGTATCTTGATCCAATGTCCGGCCAATCCGGCTTCTCCAACCGTATAAGTGAGATCGCGTCCCCATTGCGGATATTTCTCCCAATCGGGAACAATCGGAAAAACAGTCATGGTTGCGGCATTGCCTTTGATCATGCCATATCCGGCCGAAACTATGCAGGCGGCTCCCATTTTTCCCATCGATGCTTTGTGTTTGAAATCGGTTCGGCCTGTTTTGATTTGCTCAACAATATTCAATGCAACAATTTTACCAATTACTCCTGAAGGCATGCCGGTACGCGGTGGCGCCGGGGTAATGAGTGTCCCATTCGGACTTTTCATGGGTTTCGAAATCTGGTGTGGAGGTGCAAAAGCGATACCAGTGGCAAAAATATTGGAGAATTCCGGGTTTTGATAAGTCGAGGGCCAATCTTCAACCGACCAGTCCTCGAAAGGTTTTCCGGAATAATCAGCGTCAACTTTCATGAAACCGCTTGGTGCAAATAATTGGGTGGTGATATCTTCGCCAGCTTTATTGTATGCCTTTAATCCAGCACCAGCAAAGGCGGGAATGAGCATAGCAAAATCGAATGCGGCTGTTTTCATTTCACCATCGAGAGTTTCGTAATGTGCAATTCCTTCTTCTATTTTGGTTACCCCTGCACGCTTGATCCAACGAATGCCATATTCAGCAAAAATAGATTCGCTGAAGACTTTGGTTGGGGTTACGTAGCCACCTCGTTTAATAAATGCGCCACCCATTCCGAAATCGCCCAGTTCGTATTCGTTCGAAATCCAGGTAATTTCGGCATTATCCTGAAGGCCACGAGCTTTAATCTGGTGAGCTACATTGAGCGCATATTCGAAAGCTGCACCTTGACAGGTGGCTCCCGGATGGCCGGTTCCAATGAGGAATCGAAGTTTTTCTCCTTGCTCCATTCGGGACATGCAAAGTTTCAAGGCATCCCAGGTTGCAACAGCATGATCGCAGGAACAAACCGAATGAGTGAATTTTCCGGGCCCGAGACCTTCGGTTGCTGCAAAATTTAGTTTGGGGCCAGTTGCGTTGACGAGATAATCATAGTCAACATTTTCGGTTTCACCCTGACGTGTTTTGTCGGTGTATTCAATACTTACAAAAGGCCGTTCCGACCCATTTCCACCTTCAGGATAAATGGCAGTAGCTTTGGCCTGCTTGAAATCAATTTTCCAGCGATCGTAAACGGGTTTTAGTTTGAACCGGACCTGATCTATGGTCATTTTTCCGACACCCACCCAAATGTTGGAAGGAATCCATTGGTAATATTCCGCCGGACTTACAACGACTACCTGATGACTGGAACCTAGCTTCTTCTTAATGAAAGCAGCAGCAGTGTGACCTGAAATACCTGCTCCTAAAACAATAACTTTTGCCATATTGGGAAGTTTTAAAATCGATCAAACAAAATAGCTGGTTTAAATGCCAGCTATTTTGTTCTTAAATTTAAATCAGGAAAAACTTTTCTTTGGCAGTTTGGCAAAAGGCACATTTTTCTTCAAGTGTGGCCTTATCGTAAGTGTTGCCACAAACCGGACAAACAGCATACTCTAATGGCAAAGCATTTTGCGTATTTGCTGTTAAAGCCGCCAATGTTATGGTATAAAACTGCTGATGTTTCTTTTCAGTATCGAAAGCCCAGGTAAACGATTTTGTAGCTTTTTCAACCTTTTCTGCTTTGGCATCGGCAAGGAATTGAGGATACATGGTGGTGGACTCATAGGTTTCGCCTTCAATTGCTGCCTGAAGGTTTTCGGCAGTTGTTTTTACTTCAAATTCAGGAGTAAAATCTTCCATCGTTTCCCCCAGTTCTACCAATACTTTTTTATGATTGGCGGCATGGATAGATTCAGCTTTCGAAGCTGCCAGAAAAAGTTTAGCGATGTTAGCATTTCCTTCCTCTGTGGCTTTTTGAGCAAATGCAGCATATTTGGCACT
>Ga0302271_10004300_pt1 | contig 11475 bp, 5 predicted proteins | sample III_Bog_N1_1_FD_198767 | JGI IMG/M metagenome (GOLD analysis project Ga0302271, IMG submission 198767) | Peat permafrost microbial communities from Stordalen Mire near Abisko, Sweden - III_Bog_N1_1 | ecosystem: Environmental > Terrestrial > Soil > Wetlands > Peat | place: Sweden: Abisko... | reverse complement strand
CCGTTGCTTATTTTTCATACCAAACAGCCTCTGAATCCTTATTAATCTTCTAAATAATCCCCCCTTCTTCTCATTCTCCTACTAATTTTTCTTCATTTTCAAAATTAACCATAAAATACTCACTCCATGATGAATCCTATCATATCTTTCTCTTATCCGCCCCTTCTTTAGTAACTTTCAACAAGGAGAAGTGCTATTTTCTTTTTCTAAAAAGAAGCAAAAAAGCTAACACGATTCCCTCTTATCCATCCAATTAATCATCTTAATCCCAAGGAGATCTCCCTTTAATTTAGATAAAAAATATTCTTAAATTTTTATGTGATTATTTTCTCACTGTGGGGAGGAACTAGGATATATAAAAAATTACGATTAAATTTAAAATCAAAGGAGAACTTAAAATTGCATGTCCTTTTTCATTTTTTCTTTAACGCGCTGAAATAATCCGAATGAATGCTCAAAAGCATAAGGAGGGAGTTAAATGAAATATTAATTATCAAACAAAATAAAAAAGCAAAAAATAATTAATAATAAAACTTTGTAAGTAGATTCTTTCGGGATTGCTATCTCCCTCAAAGAAATAATCACAATCAAAATAAACAGAAATCACAAACATAACACACCAAAAACAAGTATGTCTAGGTAAGCTCAAGTATCATTCTAAAACTGGCCATAAACGGAAGAAAATGTACTAAGGAAATATCTACCATGCATCCCTGGAGGAGATGTATCTTTGATCCCTGACGCAGTTGTGAAATCTTAAGCCTTGCATTTACATACATTTTAATCACAAACATAATAGATATTGCTACTGCAGTAGTAGTAATAAAAGCAGTAATAACTGTAGTAGGTACCGCACTTGGATACCTTTAAAGAAGAAGAAAGTTCGTTTTAGACTGAAAACGATGATAAAACTGGCTTGCTATCTTAGCAGGATCCTTCTTAACCCATACATAATCAGTTTATTTAATCTATACCTTTTTCATATAACTCCCCTGCGTTAACAAGACTAATAATTGATCGTGTTATTGGACCATTAAGCCGACCTACAGATAATTTTGATACTTAGCTGCATCTTCTCCACATGCGAAATCTCGCTTAAGAACAAGAAAAAACTATCTAACGTGCTCTAGTCGAAGGCGAGAAAAGTAAGTTCTCCAAGAAAGCAGCTGAATTCGATAAATTTCCAAGAGAAGAACCATAGAAATACAACTCGGCATATTACTCTAAGTAGCTTATGCTTCAGCAGTAGTACATCTCTAATAGTCTCAAGGACTCTTAATATCCTTCATTAATTCAGGATAACGAAAACTGCCTTGGATCTAAATCAACGAATCGATCATATTCATAGTATATTCCCTCCGAAAATATCAATTCTACAACCACTACAACACCACTTTCTTCCAAGACCACCATCACCGCCATTGACTCAAACTTTCTTCAACCTCGCTCATAGAACTTACTCCACCCAACGAACTCTCTCAGAAATTCTTAAGTCTCTTCAATCTCCAAGATCAATACATCAAACAAAGGTAAGTTACTTATTTTCCCTAACCTTCATCATTATTTTAATATATTCATTTGTTTTTGTTGTTGTTCCTTCTCTCATAGGTCAGATATCATAACCTTTCACATCATAGATCCCTCCAAAGTAACCACTACTACTCTCATCCTTTTCTTCTCCTTCAACCTCATCATTAACATCAACTACACATCTAAATTAAAAAAGACATTTATCATCTTCATCATCTTCTCTTCGAACACCTAACACAAATCAAGACAGCTTGTAATCAGCAGCGAAAGAGAACAACCATACTATCACTGCTAAACTAGCCAACAAGATCACCAAAGACAACAAAAATAAAAAGAAACACCATAATAACCTTCTTATCCATAACCATAACCATAACAGTCATCACTCATATGATAAACAGCACTCCTAGTTCTAAAGATAACCATCTCAACTTTAAACAAGTCATACACTTACAAATATTATTGCTTTTTCTCCCATGCAATAATCCATTACTCCCTTAACCATACAAGGAAATCATCCATAGCAACCTCAGTAAACTATCTTCTATGATCCCTATAACCCCTCATAGGCATCATCACAATAAAACTCTCAACAATAATCAATGTACTTCGGAAACAACCTTAATAATGGCAATACCTGTGTTATAAATCCAACAATCAATCATCATGCAGCTACTGGTTATTACTATTCATAGCCATAACAATCAATAGCAAGTATCCTCCCTGGAGACTTTCATCAACCAAATGATTATCATAATTATAAGTAACTTGATGTCTTTGAAGGATAAGAAATATTACCTAGCAGTAACACTACTAATAACATCTTACATGATTCCAATCTCTCTTCATCTTCTCATTAAATCAACATATCTAATGGATTTGAGGAGATGTTCTTTTGTTCGTTGAATGAATCTGATACATTGGTATAGCTATAGCATTAAATAGCCCCTACCAATAATATTAGTTCTTGTCCTGAGAGATACTCTAATCAACAGCAGCGACAGCAACATAATGGAGTTTAACAGCCTTAACAACAACAATAATAACAGCAATAGAAATAGTCTTAGATTTCTTTGCTGAGTAGAACGATCTAGCCTACTTCTGACTGCAATCATGCAACAGCCAATCTTGAAGAAGTAGAAGACATGCTCAACAACTATCTTGCTTGAGAGAGTATCGTGTCTTTCTTCTTCTTTTTACTCTTATTTATAAATACTACAAACACAAATTAATCAAGTAAATTCAGTTGAATCCAGAGATAAAATTAATAATAAAATGACCTATTATTTTTGGTAACACTCCCCATCCATTTCAATTTACATTTTAATATATGAGCTTAGAAGACAACATTAATATTCTTATTGTCGTCTTGCATGTCTCATTCAATTATTATCAATGAAAATTAACTGGTTTTTGTATATTGAACTGAATATTAATATTTTCAATATTTTTTTACCATTTACAAATACAATAAAATATTGTTATTTCTTGAATTTAATAAACAAAAATGACAGAATACTACAAATAATATTATTGATATTTTATCTGGGTATTTTAAATTCTATGATACTTTATCTTCATTCTTCATGATTCTTTTAAAAACACTTAAAGATTTCCTAACAAAAAATGATGAAAACACTGAAAATTAAATATTAAAGCAAGATTTTATGGCTTGTTTATGGTTAATTTAATTCCTATCTAAAATTTAACTATTTAATATTCTTAAATCCTTATTTATTCTCAGGCTTTAAATTACTATTAATTTAACTTGAATATAATGAACAATCTCAAGTTCGAGCAAAGAATTATCATAACAAATACTTAAAAAAATCATAATAAGTATTGAAAATATTACCAAAAACGCTCTAATTATTAAGATATTTTCATTTGACACAAACCCCTTTAATAATAGATCAAAACAAAAAATGGTGAATATTAAAAAATCTAGTCTTGTAATCTTCATTTTCCCTTTTAATTCTCCTCATCTAGCGCATTTTATATCCAATCAATGGCATCCTGTATGCCATCTCCTTTTTCAGCACAACATCTTTGAATGTTCCACTTTCCGATTCCCTCAAATTTATCTAAGTTTAAACTTTCAGCTATGGACTCTAAAGTCATAATTCCTACATCTGATTTATTCGCTAAAACAAGTACTGGTTTCCCTTTCATTTCTTCAGTTTAGATAATATAATGGAGCGTATCCTTCGTATCATTAAATTGTAACTCATCTGAGCAATCAATGACATATATTAAACCCTTCGTTTCAGGGAAATAATGGTTTCTCCAGATATATCTTAACTACTAGATGGTTTTAAGAATATCCCAACTCACTATTTTGAGATTCTTGTAGGTAATCTCCTTGGTTATAAACCCTATTGTTGGGACAGCATATTTGATTTCTTTATTTGTGAGATGATTGAGAATTGTAGTTTTTCCAGCATACATCATACCTAATAGTAGAATTTGTTCATTTTTTGTTGAAAATCCCTAAATCGCTTTAGTAAGTAGCACACCCATCTAGCAAAAGGATTTTTTATGTCTATGGAATCACAGTGCTCTATTTGCTTATTGGCCCTGAAGAGATTTTCTTTGAAATAGTGGCTTTTAAAAGAAGTTTTGATGAAATTACTTGCAAATAATACCAAAAGTGATTATTTTATTTAAAATTATTAGAGATTTAATGGGTAATTTATCTTTTCCTACAAAGAAATTGTAAGATTCTAAAATAATTCATTACGTTTCTAGTTATTAAGACAGGTGATAGTGACTGTTAAAGCAATAACTAAATAATAAATCAGACAAAATATATTAATATTTATCAAACTAACCTGAGAAAACAGCCTTTTCCATAAAAAATGTATGTCAGTGAGGGAAGCAGAGACAATAAAAGTAAAAAGAACTACAAAGAAGATAGCCTTCTTTTCAAGGGAAGAAGTATTTGTTTTTTCTTGTATCATATTCAGAACTATCTTCCCTTGAATTTATCTTAAGTAACCTTCTTCTTGGTTTTTACTTAATGAACAATATTTTCTAGTAAAAAAAGTGATACTTTTTATTTGTAATATTCATTATAAATCACTTTTTTTATGTAGTTTTGTTGTTTTTCTAGCAGATTTAGATGAATGTTGAAGTTTAATAAAAGAATTGAGTAAAAAAGATTTGATGATTCACAATTGAAAGAAAGAATAGATTAAAGGATGTATTTATATTTCTGTGATTGATTAGTTTCCCACACTATTTAGTCAAGTAGATTCTAGATTTCTATTTATTTAAGATATTCTTGAAGGTTTGAAATATTTTAGTTTCACAATTCTTTTTATAATTTTACAAACCACTATTCTCTAGATAATCAGCTTTTTTCTAAGGCTGTGATTAAAAAAACTACAAAATAATGGATAAAATAGGATTGTTAGGAGGGGGTTAATGAATAAGCAAGTGCTTTCATTGATAAAAAGCAATATAAAACACATAGAGAATGTTTTTCCTGTGAATATGTGTTCTAATTTTTCAAATATAGCAATCATTGAAGTGTGTGCTAATAAATTAATTAAAATAATAACTAATCAGTTGAATTTTTTGTATGATATCCTCTTCAATTTAAAAAAAAATACCCTTCCCAAATCTTTTCAAGCTAAAATGATAATTAATATAATTTCTTTTTTCAAAACAATTAACAATCTTACTTGATTTATGAAGAAAAACAAAAATAAAAGAATGGAAAAGTGTATTCATCTTTCATAGGGTAAAAGTGCCTGTGATTTTATTTGTATTAGGATATTTTATTTTTCCAAAAGTAGCAAATTTTTTAAGTGATTTGAAAGGAAAATTGGTTCCAATAAATCAAACAAAAACAAAACGATGAATTAACTAAACTAAAAGGAGTAGTTGCAATTTATTAATATAGTACTATTATTGTCTTGAGTTTCATTATTTGATTTCACCTTCAAAATTAAAAGTAAATAATTAAGCAACAGCAACAACAACAAATCATTTTTCTGTTCTGTTATCGCTCTTAGAATCTCTCATAGCATAATAATATCTTTATTTCTTCATTCAACCATGCTCGATATTGATTCAATGGACAAGAGTTCTTTCGTCTGTCTCTAGCTGAAAGACGAATCTGTGTATTTCGGTGAAGTCATTTATATGAACGAAGATAACGTTTATTTTGATCCTAAAACAACAAAAGATGCTGCTGCAAAGGGTAAACCATAGAGACATGGTTTCGGTATATAACTCTTCGGTACAACTTCAGATAATTATCTCTGTAAGTATGAAGGCTATTGGGATAAAGACAGATAGCATGGATATTGCAGATGCTCTTTCCCTGATAAAGCTACTTATGAAGGGAATATGAAATACAACGCAAAAGATGGTTCAGGTAAATATATTTGGGCAAATGGAGACGAATACAATGGATCCTGGAAGAACAACCGTTTTGAAGGCAGTGGAAGCTTCAAGCATCATGATGTACTTAACAATCAAAGGATACATTGATTATTATATCATTATTCATATTTTTTCCTAACTTTCATTAATTCTTCTTCTAGGGAAATGTCTTGAGTGGTATATTCAAGAACAATTACTTCACAAAAACCCGCGAATTATACATAAACCCTTTCTTGTCGACAATCGAAATCCAGGAGTTTATCGCATAAAAGAACAAAATCGCCCTTATGAAGCAGAACAACAAAAAGCAGAAGTTCTTCTTTTTTGAGAAGGTCAGCACTGTAGAAGAAGTCATAAAGCTAATGAAAAAATCTAATGATAATCAAAGGATACCTTTGGTTATGTCATCCAAGCAGTAAGATGATAATAACAGCAGGAAGGGGGGAATTATGTTATACATGAACATTTATTTTATTGTTCCAAAAAAATACTAATATTTTTGTAAACGTTTGTTTATTCTTCTGTAAAAGATTGGGAAGTAGCATATCTGAAGTGTTCAATTAAGTACAGCAGATATTCAAAAGACCATGGTGCGATTTCGATCTCCGATAAGCATATCTACTGAAGAAAACGAACCCAGAATAGTTCAAATAACTTATGGTAAAAAAAATTAAAAACATAGAAAATGAAATAATAAATATATTTTCTTTTTATCTTTCCCTCAACAGACCTAAACAAAGCGTGGACTAAGCAACGTCTTAGTGAAAGGTGAGTAATTTGTGATCAATCTAGATGATTCCAGTTCTAGCACCTACGAAGAAATCTTCTACCCTGATATTAGAGAATTCTACAATGCAAGTAGTCTCCCAAGTTAAATCTGGGATCTCGATTTACTCAAGCGACATGAAGTGTACGAGAAAGTCATCGCAGATACAGAGAATCATCTTAAAATGGCATTGGCTAGTGATTACATCATAGCAGCTTGGTCGAAACATAAAATCGACTAGAATGAAGATGACAAAGTTATCATTGAAGAAATCGAACGAAGATTCTCATCGATTATACCAATCATCAAAATCGATATTGTCCTACTAATTGATGCAGATGGCAGAGATTCAAAATGATTAGGAACAGATCATTATCGTTATCGTTATTGATATATAAAAAATATATTTATCTATCGTTATTAAGCTGGATTTTTATTTTTAGTAAACAGCATAACATAAGCATAATCAAGTGGGAGGAAAGGAAAAGAAGTCAAGAAGGGAATGAAATGTAATTTGAAAGGTGATAATATAAGTTTCAATCACAGTAAACATGAATACTTTGGGATTGATAAAGGATATGTAACTAAACAACCAAAAAGAAGTAATTTTAAGACCAAACTGTTTGCTCTCTCAGTGTTGCTATTCTTATTGTGATTCTTAGCTTTAGATATTCTGTGCTTATTCTATTTTTATTTCCTGCTGATATGCCATTCCTGCAGAACTGCAATCTTTAGCTGAAACTTCTAGTTCCTATTTGAATCCTTAACTCTACTGCTACTGCAAGAGATACGCAGCGAGCTTATCCTCTGTTTAATCAATAAAACAATCAAAGTTAGTTTTTTGTGAGAGAGAACATCATTCACCAAAAGATGAATAAAATATCAATAGTGTGATTATTGCTGATTTACTTGGTATAAATCTCCCCTTAGAGTCTCTGATTCTGTTATTGGCGTGTCTGTGTCTGCTTTCGTATTTGTATTTTTTCTAACGATTATCAAAAACAAATAATTTTAACTATGAAACAAATAGTGAGCTTCTATTAATTCACCCTAATATAATAATGCTTTCTAATAAAATATTAAAATCTAAATATGTTACTTTATCATGATGATTGGGTGATTCATTATCTTTCCCCGTTAGAGTACCTGTTGAAGCACTCAATCCATTTTAAGATGTTAACTATTATTATATTTATTATTATTATTATTCTTTTGACAAAATATTATTATTATTATTATTATTTCCTTTTCTGTTCTCATCATTCGCAGCAATGATTGGTTGATGCTAATGATGCTATCTACGATTAAGATCTCTAGCAGCTCGCTTGATTCGCATAATCATCATTCTCTTGAATTAAGCTGCATTCACATAGCGAGGCTCCTATGCACCTTCCAAGAAAGAACCAACTGGTATTCCACCAGAAGCTTATGATTACTACAACTGTTGTTATTACTACTACCATAACTATTGCTATTATGAAGATGAATAATGTGGCTATGCTTATGATGCTTATGGCTCTTGTGGTACTCTAAAAGATGAAGAATCATTGTGTGTTCTATTATTTATTCTATTGGATTGTTGTTGTTGTTGTTTCTCAATATGAATATTCCTCTAAGGATGATTAAATAAGTTCTATTACTGATTGAGTTAACTGTTATTGTTATTACTGACGGATGGAATAACTAATCTCTCATATGCTGAGCTGCTATCTGTAGGAGAATGCCGAGCATAATGACTATGTTCATGATAGCTATTGTTATTGTTGTTATTGTTATTAGTAATGGAGTAATATTGCAGTTTATTCATAGAATTATTATTATTATTATTATTATTATTGTTATGATTGAGTTAAATGTAAGTCAAGAAATCTTAAGATTAATCCAAATCATCATCGGTGCTATTATTCCCACATGCATGCACTGCAGAAGAGAATATATGAGTGCTTGGAAGAGTTGAATCTGTTCTTTCTTCTTCTTGCTAATCGTCTTCTTCATCTACTTATTTGTTCTTATGAAACATATGATTTTAAAGATTTCTAGGTTATTTCTTATTCTTATGAGCTGCTGAAGTTGCTGCATTCACTTAGATATGTGTTTCTAATCCCATTGAATAATCACAATATTACTTATATTCTTATGATTCAATGTCAAATATATACACTGCAAAGTCTCTCTCTTTATTTGTTTTGTTCTCTAATTCTTTGAGTGTTGTTTATTAAAATCATCTCGAATCAACTGGATTTCTTAATGTTCACGCTTAATTTTTGAAAAATCCTCCCAGTCCGCAAAAAAAAATATAATAAAAATTGTCCTTGTTTTTGCTGTGATTAATGAACACTAAAGGAATGGATAGTGGTATTGATTTTCTAAAATAGCTGTGGGGAAAAAGGGTTAAGAATAATAATCATTTAGTTTTTTGCATTTAGTATTTGATTTTAACATACAAAACACAAATGAAGAAAAACAAACATATTGATAAATCAAATAATTGAAATATTTTTTTGGTTTGATTTCTTGACTTTTGTTGTATCTGCTGTTCCTTTACTATTACCGCTGATATTGCTGTTACTTTAAGCTTCTAACAAAAATAATATATTTAATCGAAATATTTGTTATCCAGTCCAGAATACTTTGATTTTTTCTCACTATATTTTCATATGCTCTTAAAGTGTTGTTATCCTTGAAGAGGGAACATTAATTACTGTGAAATATCATTTGATCTTTCCTTAAATTACATAAGTTTTTTTGTAAGTTTCTTTTCAACAAAATTATTTGATTATTAGAAAAAGAGAGAGAGAACTATTTTCAAGATCTTATCTTGTCTGATTCACAGTATGTTCATTGGATATGTTTAAAAACCTTCATTTGTCAACTAGAAGAAGGTCAATAATCTTTTTTAAAATGTGCATTCTAACCTATGATTAACTTTTTTATTTAAAAAAAAACAATATTCAAGGATTTCATTTAAATATCCCTACTTCGCTAATATTAAAATTGTTTTCACGCCTGATAAAAGCTTAGGTTATAGCAATTTATCTTGTTGTGGTTGAAGCTGCATGCTCAGAAACGATCATCGAATATGATATCAAGCACACTTACTTAACTAACGATTGTAGAACTTGGAAAAAATATGGACATTTTATTTACAGGACAGATTTAATTGTGTGTTTCCATTGTTTTAGCAACGAGTTGATGTATAGCACCCTTAACATGTAAACTTCCTGTGTTGACAAGTTGATTCTAGTCACTCCACTGACGGAATTTCAGTGAACTGTCAGCAGTGAAATATAAATTTACTTTTTAAAAAAATGTGGATTTTCTACAATATTTCCCTGAATAATCCATATTCCTTGAAAATTAGACTGCCCATCTGGCTAGAATTAAAACCATTTGTGAGGTCATCTCTGTATGATTCTTATTAACTGATTCTTTTATGAGTGAGTACCTGTTAAAATTTTAGGTTTTGATCACAAACGAAATGCTTAACTTGGCAACAGGTTTAGAGTTTGCTATGAATAAATACTTTTTTTCAACTGTGGGTATGGACTGTACTGAGAAGAAATTAACTCATATTGCTTAAACTATCTTAATCTTTCCAGAGATTGCATCTGCTTGGATAACATGCTTAGCTTGCTATGATGAGAGTTATCTCAGAATTCATTGACCTTCCCACAAATCTGCAGATATAAAAAATGCTTTTCTTTGCTGTACACAGACTTGCGTAAATGCTCTTTATTCTTTGACACTAACAACCCATTGGTTTGCATAATCTTTCATTCTAAAAATAGCTAGCAGTATCTGCATTGTATCCTTCTTAAGAAAACTTTTCTTTTCTTTACTTTTGGTATTTCTCAAAAACAAACTTCTTAAGCTTTGTGCCGTTTATTTATTGTTCCTTTCAATAACCTGATTATCTAAATCCTTAAAAACTTGAATACTCAAACACAAGTTTGAGAATAGAAAGCAAATCATCGAAGAATATTGCTTGATGATGAAGTTAAAATAGAAGATTTCTAGCAGAAAAGGCTAATTTAATAGGAGTTGCTAGCAGAATCATCACAATATGAAAACAAATTGGGATAAATTTACCTAGAAAATTACTGAAAAATGTTAAAAACATTCTAGAGATTCATCTCACTAATCCTTAGACATCAGCAGAAAGAACATAATTTCCTATTGCGAATAATATTTAGTTCTTTTTCGTGTGTAGTTGCAGCTTCATTTATATAATCCTTCAGTAGTATTATCATTCGTTATGTCGACTGTTATCTGCTAATGCTGTTGTTACTTATGTATAGATTAATGAAAGTACTCATAATACTCCTGAGAAGGAATCTGCTCGCTGATGATCAATCTTAATTCAGTTAATTCTTCAATGCTTGAGGGTGTTATACATGCATCTCAATTAATTGATTGCTTTCAACAATTCTGCTTATTACTAGCAAAGCAAATCCAATGATATTTGTAGTAATACATGATTAATAAAAGAGACTTGTTATTGTCTGATAGCCAAATGAATAAGTTCTTAATGAAATGCAGTATTACAACTCTTTCACAGTTCGCACAACAGTTGGTACTGCAATCGCATTGTGCTTGATCAAACTATTGAATTAAAGTTAAAATAATGTAAAAAGATTCTTTTGATAATTCTGCTGTGTTGTAGTCCTTCCCATAATCAAATAAACTAATCAAATCGGATTTAAATAGAAGAGAATAGATTACTCAATGTGTAACATAGAATATCACAGATTGTTATCAAATAATATCATGTACGAGAGTAGATTCAT
>Ga0302271_10004299_pt1 | contig 11475 bp, 4 predicted proteins | sample III_Bog_N1_1_FD_198767 | JGI IMG/M metagenome (GOLD analysis project Ga0302271, IMG submission 198767) | Peat permafrost microbial communities from Stordalen Mire near Abisko, Sweden - III_Bog_N1_1 | ecosystem: Environmental > Terrestrial > Soil > Wetlands > Peat | place: Sweden: Abisko... | reverse complement strand
GGGCGCGATAAATGGGGAAAAGAATGAAAGAAAAAAGAAAAAAAAACAAGAAAAAAATAAACTTTTTCCTCTAAGAAATCAAAAAAATACAATGAACAAATATTCCAACAATGAAATTGAAAGTCTAATATCAAATGGATAATGGAACTATGATTCTACGATAAATAGAAGTGTTTCTCCTTTTACAGGAGGTTTTCAGCTGAGAACTGTAGAGATGTGTGATTTTGAGTAGTTCATAGTCCAGGCGCGGAATCAGGTATGTTGGAGCAAGCTCTTTGAGGTGTACGAGAACGAGAAACTCAATTCTAGGAATTCTACGAGTTCTAGCAGGTTACAGACTTAAATACCATAATCGAAGGCTGTTTAGCAGCTGGAAATAACTGTTTCTCTTTCGAACGACACTGTCGTGACTAAATCCTTGGTTGCTAAACGGAAGAGAAAACCTTAAAATGAAGAGTAGATGTGTGAGAATACCTAAGTACGAAAGAGAAGAAAGAAAGAGATAATCGTGACAAGTGATACACTTGATTGGGATTCTATGAAGAAAATGAACTTAGTTTAGGAACCAATAGGTTCTAAGACTAATCAGAAACCTTAGAAATAGGAGTAACAACAAGTCTTTCAGTCATTACTGAAGGTAAATACTTAGAACCGATTGGAGAGCTAAACCGAGCTGGTGGAAGCTGCCGACAGATAGAATCAAGATCTAAGGAAAAATTAATCCAAAGGGTAATCAAATTCAAAGAAACACGAAAGAAGCAGTGCTAGCGAGGTAATATTTTGCTGCTAATTTTTGAAATCCTCCTGATCTTTTTTTGAATCTCTTTACAAATCTGGGGCAACCATTTGTCACTTCTTAGAACCTCCCCAGAATACTTTTAATCCCTTCGGTTCTCTTATTTTAATTAAGAAAAGAAGAGATGCACAGAAAAAAAAAGAAAAATAAAAGGGAGGGAGGAGGATAATAATTTTAAACAGATTTATTAGGGCATCTCATCTATCTTCTCCCTTTTCCTTGTGGTATTCAAAATTATAATACCTGCAATGATATGGGAAACATAATTGAAGCATTGAGTTTTTTGTGTGGTACTTTCTCTTAAATGAGAGGAAGAAACAATTTAATCACCTGATGAGCTGGAGAATTCTTAAAGATAAAGTCGCGATGAATTACAAAGGATTATTACTTTTTTCTTAATGAAGCAACTTTTTAGTTGCAGAGAATTATTTGATATGATTGTTCAAGGACAATTTGTTATTTGGTTTCTTCATGCTTATCTTATTTATAAACTGAATACTTAGGATTGCATTGCTAGGATCTTATCATTCTTTTTGACCTTTTTTATTTAGTTTGAAGAAGGAAGTTTTGCAAGTCAAGATAGAACAGATGCCAGTTTAAGAGGAGCAGAAGATGAAGAACTTGCAGAAGCATTATATTTATACGAAAGATAATCATCTGAAAAAGGTTCAGAAAATATGATTTTTCGATAACAGAGAAATCTTCAAGGAATAGAAGGAGAAAAAGAAGAAATAGACGAAGAAGAGACAGCACGACGTAAAGTTTGGCTTGAAAATTACCGCTTTATTAAATAAAGAAGTGTGCATAAAGATATGCTTTATGTTTCTGGGAGGGCATAAGCTATTATTCCCCCAATTTAACTAATTGAAGAAGTGAGAAAGCAATGGGTATTGCAGGATTTGAACTCTCTCTTAGAATATAAAGCATCGCCAGAAAGTATGATAAATATTACACAAATTTTTCTCCTTACAAAAAAAGTGAATTTGACATTTTTCAATCGTTGTTTTCCTTTGAAAATAGTGGATAATCTGTAGAATTTCCTTGATGAATCGTACGGAGTCCGCAAACCATAAGAAGCATTTAGAATCTTCAAGATAAATGATTTTTCGTTCGAGAAAGCCATGGACTATTGTGGAACGCATTATAATTTTCTTAAGAATTACTATTCCGCTTTGGATGCTTAAGCCAATAAACTGTTATCTCGACGCAAAAATGATCGAAAACGATATTTAAATTCATCCTGAGGCTGATTCGCACTAACTCTGTCTTAAGACATATTAAAATACTAACACACAAAACACAAAAATAAACAATATCCATAAAAATAAGGAAACCTTTTTTCATAGAACTGAATATTTGTAACTTAAAATATCTTAATTTTTAAACATTAACAATTGCAGTTTCGTTAATTCAAATTGATCCGAGATTGCTAGCAACATTATCTTGGAAAATCAGATGCAAAATTACAATAAACTGCACTAATACTACCATGAATTCAAAATTACTTCTTTTCTTTTTTAACTTAAATTCTCTCTCTCTCTCTTTCTCACTCTTAACATCTCCTTCAATGCACGAAATATTTCCCATCAAAGAGAATAGAAGATGTTGATTACTCAGGGGGAGACTATGTGATTTCAACAGCTTATTCTGTTTTATTCTAATTCATTTCAATGTATGAAGATGGACGTGACGTATTAGCAGTTTCTTTCTGAAGGATTTGAATTTAAATAAGCCTAGCATTAGTCTCTTCTAGCTGTGTTTTCAGCAATTCCTTTGGATTGCGAACTAGTTAGATTCTTGAGTTGAGAAGTCCAATTACTTGCTTTTGCTTGTTAACAAATTTGATCTACTTTGAGTGAACCTTTTAGTTGCTGAGTTCTTAAAACTAAAACGATTAAGAAATCCCAAGTTGCTAATAATCGCTATTTCCGTCGGAATTACATATTTTACTAGCTAAAGAAACAGTTATCCTATCTTCGCCTTCGATTTCTTGAAGGTCGATTTCTCGGACTTGCATAAGTTAATACCTATCTGATTTTTTGTTCTTTTTTAGTTTAGATTTCTTGACTTCAGACTAATTTCTTGTAAGATGCGAGTAACTATTGTCATTTTCCTTTTTGCTAACTCCAGCTGCAGTTGATTCATTAGGTCCTTTTTGATTATTATTATTATTATTCTCACTGGCTAAAGATAGATTATCATTGCTTTTACTTTTGGAGATAATCTCCCACTCATCTTAATCAAGTTTTTAAGATTCTTCATTTTCCTATTTTTCTTGAAACTCTTCAGTTGCTTCAATGGTTAGATTGCATGCAATTGTAGATAATTTGATTTAAATATTTTGTTCTTTTGAAGTATCCATATCTTTCGATTAAAACAATGTCAATGATTGAACTTCTATGACTAATATTCTTTTTCTGTTTAGCCATCTTTGGAGATTATTTTCATCTAGTTTTTTAAACGATCCTTCAATCAACTATGGAACACTCTTCGTTCTAGCTTCCACAAACATTTCACTTCCTTAATCTTCTTATTCTTCGTTATCATGAAGATTATCTTCTTGTTCTTCTTCTGGAACTTCTTCAATCGGAGCTGATTTTATGAGTACTTTGACTAATGCTTTTTGATTTATTTTTTGTTTCTTCTTTTTAGGTTAATGATTTTCAGATTCTGTGGCATCTTCTACTAATGATTTTGGTTTTTCATTCTCATTAATTTATCTTGATACTTCAAGAAGCTTTATTTGATAATCAGAAAACTGCATCCGCATGTATTTCAATTCAATTCCAGCATCATATTTTACTCCTTCAGATTTCACAATTGCTTGTAGCTTCTTCATAACATCTTAATATCCAGGCATCATGAAGAAACGGTTATCATTTTTTGGATTTGCTTCAAAGGGAGGTTCTTCTGAGAGTAAACTCAGCTAGTCTTCAATCATAGAAGAGTCTAAATAACCCAATTTACTGTATTTCTCTAGACTATTTGATGAGAAGCTAAAAAGGCAACCCATTTTTGTTGCTTCTTTCGGGTTTGAATTTTTTTCTGAAGAAGAGATCAATCACCTATTTCGCGAATTATTATTTTTTTAATTTAGAATTCAGCTTTGAAAATTCGTGGCAAATAATCTATAGGAGATTCTCATTTTGGAGATTTTTCCGACCCGCAAGGGCAAGGCTATGATTATGATCAATAGATTCTTCATCCTTTTGAAGAGTGGGGAAAAAAGAAAATCACAAACTTGAGAAATTAACATGAAAACAAAAGGATCCTCCATTTTTTTTAAATCTTCCTTTTTTGAACCTGTGCAAATTATTAACTTATTAGTTAATAGTTTTAACAGACAGGAAATGTTAGAATATTATTTTCTTTTCACGTTTAAAAATATTTTCCATGAGAGTTGCTTTTAGCAGAGGTTCATTACTTTAGATTTCAGCATAATACATTCATAGTTAATAAAAGATCTTTGAAGATATGTATTCTTAAACCTTTTTCAAATCTAGCAAATCAGATAATGGTTTCGCATATTATTAAATATCTTTCTTTCCCTTGCTAAAATCAACTGTATTTTTTTTAAATCAAAAGAAACTTAAGTGCAATTTTCTTTGTCAAAAAGAAGGTTTCTTAGATTCTTAGGTATAAATTCCTGGGGATTAGATTTTCTTTCTATTACTATTGAAGTTAATTAGCTCCCTTGTCTTTTAGATTTAAATTATTTTTTTTTCTTCTCAAGAAGCAATTAACTTCTGCCTATCAAGCATAAGTTAAATATTGAAATACTGGACATTAATTATTTAAATTAAACAATTAGAGTTCAAAAATGTTGTGAAGTTTGATTGATAGCTTTAGCAAATTAAGCATCTTTTACTTAGAAGATTTCTTAACCTTCACTTTACGAGTGAGATTTTTAAATTTCATTATTTAAATAATAATAATTTAGTCTTTGATGTAAATCCTTCTTTTTTGAATGCATAGAACAGAACCAGAGCTTAACAAAATCAATCAATCATGTGTTAAGAAACTCTTTTTTATTATTAGAACCAATTCTAAACAAAGTATTTCTATCCCCCATTTCTCAACTCAGTCATAGTTTTTTTTCAAGAGATAACTCCCATCAAAATCAATTTAAGGTTTTCATTTGTTAAAGGAATGATTATCATTAAAATAACCCACCATTTATTTAAAAAAATAGAATGTTTTATTTGAAAAGTAAGCTGAAAATTTTCGTTTACAATCATAATGAAACTTTAAACTATCCTCCACATCACACGAACAAACATGAACGTACGAAATTCCAATAGTTTTTATTTGTGTCATCAGAAAGCAAGAGAAAGAAGGGCGAGGACGGCTCCGAAGAAGACCTTAGCACCGAAGCAAGAAGTGGCACCAGTGGCGGTGGCGGTAGTGCAAGTAGAGCAAGTATTAACGGTGGTAGCATCGGAAGTAGCAGCCTTATAAGTACCAATAGCGCAAATAGTGCAAGCACCGGAAGTGGATGCAACGTAAGCAGTTGAAACATAATAACCAGCAGAGCAAGTTGAGCAGTAAGATGAGGTGCAGGTAGTGCAACCATCAGATCCGGCAGTGCAAGCAGCAGTTGCAGTTGCAATGAGGATGGAGGCGATGAGGAGGAGGGAGATGAGCTTAGCCATTTTAATAAGTTGTTTGTTGGATTTATTATGTTTTTTTTTGTGATTTAATCTTTATCAATTTTCGATTATTTCGGTGCTGCTTTTAAGCACAAAAAATCGGAATCTTGATAGGTCATTTGAATGCTTTTATTTAAAGGTAATTACAGTTATCTAATCAGGGAAATTTTATGTGATCCTTAGAGAATCAAACTTTTTAATTGTTTTCTCGGTAGATTTGCTTATTGTAGGGAATGAAGTTATGTGTTCAATGCTATTTGGTCATCTACTTATCATCGACGACATTACCTTCTCAATAGAAAGCTATCTGCTCATGTTGTAGTGAGGTTCATTGTAGTTTAAAATAGTGTAAGGATGAGAGTTTAAAAGTTAATCCCCACCCCTCCCCCCCTTGAACGTGAGTTTATTAAAGAAATTAACGAAATCAGGTAAATTCTTTATCAGAGGTCAGTTTGAATTTGATCGAATTTCTTAATTTTTGATCTTTTCCGATGGAACTATTTTTAATTGTGAGTCAGTTACAACTTAAATTGTTAATAACACCTAGACAAAACTGAATATTTAGAGTCTTTCAGCTTGTATTCTCAGTAAAACTCTTATAAAATAAGCTGCAGAAAAGATGTAGTTTAAACATATTAAGAGTTACTCATAGTATTTAGAAAGAAAAAACTGTCAAAAACAATCCCTTCTTAGTGCTACAATACAGTAGATGTTTAGTAGTTTTGTTAGTTATTCTCATGGAACAAGTCAAATTGGTTAACAAAAGCTTTTCCTGAGGCAGAACACACAAAGTCATGTTCATTTTACATCAAAAACCCATCTTGTATTCTGAAACTTCTGGTTTAGGACTTAACAATCTCAACAACTTGTTTACTAACTGACGTAGGTGCTATCAATTGAGGTGATTAAGATCGAGTTGAGAAGGGAATTTAAATTTTATTTATCCGTGAGGGGAACACTTTACATTATTTGAGACTCCAAATTCAATTTTGTTTTTAAGGAGTTAGCAAAGCCACAAGAAATTATGCCCCCTACCCCCCTCAAGAAAGTGAAATTAGCTTGATTTAGCTAACGGTTGACTGTGAGTTATGATGGTGTTAGCATATTGAAGGGGAAATGTGAGCTTTAAGATCATCCATAATAAATGTTGTTTCAGCTTTTCAGGGCAATTCCATGGATATTATGTTTGATTATCTGACAAATATTAGCACAAATCACAGTTTTTATTGCCATTTTAATATTTAAATCAAAAGGACAAAAGGACGATTCTGTTGTGCAAAATAAATTGAAAATTCTCAAGCCAAAATGAATTAAACAATATTTAAAAATAACAATTTTGCAATTCCAAAGTAAGATGTTCTCCTTTCAGAAGTTCTAAAATACATAGCACCATAGCGATATTGCATTGAAAAAAAATATGCATCCTGATATTATTTAAAGGCACATATAGAACTAATAAAGCTATTGGTTGTTGCTGATTTAAATATTAATGTGAGATTAAATTATTTAAATCAGCAGTCACATTTTAGTATGAGAATTAAAGGATTCTTGAGGTTTCTACAGTTGAGAAGTCAATAGCAGATGGTTATGGTGTGATATTAAGAGCTATTCTGCTGAAAAAATGCAGGATTTTTAAGATTTTTAAAGCTATTATTTTTGCCTTCATTTGATGCAAAAGATTCTCTATTTAGGAGATCTCGGGGAGGGGGGAGGGGAGGATAGGTTAGTTAGTGGCTAATAATCATAGATTTTTAACTTTATCTTAACTTAAGCATTTTCAGGGCTCTTTGTATAAATATTTAGACATACTGAATTGAAAGTCAACATGTATTTACAAATGTAACTAGAATCCCATAAAGTTAAAATACTTTTAAAGTCGAATAATATTCCTAAATAGGCTTCAAAATCAAGATCCATTTTATAAAACATTAATCAGGATGCACAAACTAGATTTAAGTTCTATTATTTAAACATTAGGGGTGGGGTATAAGGTAATAGACAAACTATAACCGTTTGATTTTGAGAAAAAGTTTATAGAATCACGCTAATTGAAATCTGAATCAGCTGACGTGATACAAAAACCTTCCAGAAAACAAGTCTACACTTTTAAACAAGGGAAATACAAATATTTTCGATTGTTTCTTTGGATAATAGCAACTATTTTATTTGGCTTCGTTCATTTTTCTTTGAATTTAACATTGAGAATACCTTCTTTTTTAGGTAAAAAATGAAAGCAAAAATAGGAATAGTTTAAATCATCCTTCTAAAATAATAGGCTGCGATATAAGTACATGGAAGAAAAGATAACACTAGAATAAGAAAAAAGAAACTGTTTTGATCTCTGATCTTAATAGAAGCTAGAATTGCAAACATATGCTCAGAATTTTAAATTTTATCATAAAAAAACTCGCTTTTTGATTTCATTCATGCTCGACAATGTGATTTTTTTCATTATTCTTTTTCCATTTTTAGATATGAAATATGGAAGCTTCCTTCATGGATTTATCTTAAAGCAAAAATAGCCTTTCTCATTTAGTTTGGCTAGCCACTTTTAAAGACAGCCAAAAATACTATTTTCTAATAAGACATTCGAGCCACTTTTTAAAAAGAACCAATAAATAAGTTGTTCTTAAATTGGCATGTTCATAATGATATACTTAAACTATCATGAATATGTTATGTTGGCTTTTTTTTCGGTCTTATTGGAATCTCTTTCATTTTTATAATAATTGCTAAGATTTTTTCAAAGCAAATTTTATGGATTAAGTCTTTTTTAAAAAAAATAACAAAATTTCTCATGATAATTTACAAGAAGATTCAACATCTTTTTTTCATTTTCATTATCATTAAAACTCTGGAAGGAAAATAATAATAATAATTAATTAAATAGGAAGCAATAGTGGCAGAATTAGTGAATTATTACAATAATATGTTCTTCCACTATGAAAACCTTAAATCCATCAATAATACACCTATTTATTTCAAAAATTCTTTCCTCATCATTATCATCCTTCAAAACAAGTTACTTTATAATAGAGGGTTCATAATTAATGATTGCTATCTTTTTCATATGTATTATCAACATCTATTCATTCTTTTTATTTTAAAAGAATATATCTAAGCCAATGAAACAACGAATTAGTCTTATTTTGTTAATGGGAAAATGAAATTATTGAAAATAGACAAAATTTGATTCACCTTAAAAAAGAAATTTAAATCCCAAAAAAACTTTAAATCTTTTTGTGAATTGATGAGGTTTCCCTTCATTATGATTCTTCTTTCCCAATAATACCTGACAAAGAGGCAACACATTCATTTGTTTTTCGTATATTGAGTGAAATATTAGTGTTCCTAGTCTTTTTAAAGACATGTTGAGGTAGAAGGATATAATAATTATGTTTAAATAGTAAAACATAATAGAAACGGTTGAAATATAAAAATTATTTAAGAAGAGGATTTTTTATTCTTTTTCTTAGAAATGAGAAGATTCTTCCTTCTGCTTTTCGACATGCTGATTGAATTATTTTAACAACAAAACGCTATTATTCAGAACACAAGCGAGCTCTTCTCAATATGCAAAAATAATAATTCGGACATTAAACATATTTCGATGCGAATAGGTAAACATATTATTTTTTTTTCCTTGAACTTTTAGAAATAAAGAGTATCTTCTTAACTGAATAAATATTCCAAGTATAATTCTTTTGTGTAGAAACAGTGCTAGCTCGTTTAAAACAATCCTCTTTTTTACCGAGATATCTGATAATATCATGTAGAAATCGAAAAAAACAATGAATGAATTATTAGTTACTTCCTTATTGCTTTTTTTGATTTTTTTTTTTGTTGCTGACTTTTAATTAAGAAATTCTTGATCTTGAAATAATTTAAATCAATACTATCAATTATTATCTGATGAAATTGAGATTCTCAGAAATTTATTCATTTATGTATCAAATAAACGGATTTTTTTCTCTCCCTAATATTAGAAAAGGAAAGGGACAATTAAATATCATTAGTTTAAATACTTTACTAAATACACAAATTTATGAAAGCCAATCAAAGAATCTCCACTCTGATTTGTGATGGCTTTCAATAGGTTCAAGATATGCTATGGGGCATTGTACTAACCGAGTTTATCAAGAATTAGTGACGAATAAATAAAAGAATCAAATTACAAAAATGAAAACACAGCAAAAAAAAACAATCTATGAAAGATACAGATCCCCGCATGAATATTTGAAAAAATAATTGAAAGTGTAAAAGAGATTCAAATGAAAATTTATTTATCATGAAAATATAAATCATACAACTAATCTTAAATAATTATAAATTATTTGTTAATGCTTAACTCAAGTCTTAACTCTAATATGTTATTAAGAAAAGTGTATTGTTAATTTATCATAATATTTGATTTGGCTTATCTGGGATATTTTCTCTCTCTAAAAAATGCAAAAAGTTTATAATTATTAATGCGGGGATTTGTATTTCCTGGATATTTATTTAAAAATAATGTGCATTTGCTTTGTGCTTCTTTTGATAAAATTCATTAGAAATCAATAATGAAAGGAATACTTCAAATCTGAATTGGTTTGATGGCTTTTTGAGTGATAATAATATCTGCTAAAAGAATAAAATTTTGAGAAATAATTGCTTAATAGTAAAAATAATTTGGCTTTTCGATAAGTTTTTGAAAATAAATGAGAAACAGAAAGATAAAGTTCTAAAAAAGAAGAAGACATAAAGTGGATTAAGAAATAGTGGATAAAAATGATAATAATAAGCTTTTAGTTGCTATTTTATGAAGACTCTATTTTTGTTGTTGTTGTTGTTCTTCTTCTTCTTCTCAAAAACAAAAAAAATTCTAATAAAAGCCTTGAAATAAATAACTATTCTTCTTCATAAATCTATTTTTGTTCAAAACACATTTAATGTATCATCTTAATCTTTAATAAATTGTTCTTTAATACAAATAATAACCAACCGTGATCTCAAGATAACAGACAAAAGTAATGAAAAACAAGATAATATAAAAATTATCAAGCTTACATATTCAATTTAAGGTCAAAAGATAATAATAGGAATGCAACTTAGCTGAAAGAGAAACTAACTAATAGTAAATACTTAACCAGAAGGGAAATAAATATTCTCAAAAGAGTTATTCATTTTATGCAATGTTAGGAACCAAAAATTTTTTTAGAGATAATTTAAAGAAAAAAACCTTGAAAAATTCTTCTAAAAGATCATTGAAGAAAAAGGAAACTTACCAGAGAATTACTCAAGAATATAATCTATTTACTCCCTTTCCATAAGAGCATCTTCTCATTCAACATGAAAACACTAAAAATCAATCACAAATGAGTATTAAGTAAGTTAGTTCAACTGATTCTTTTTCTTTTTTAATATACAACTAAATGATACGAACAGCAATTTGCAAGAAAACACAACATCCCAAAGGTAAGCAGAAAAAAGAGTAGTGAAACTGATGAGAGCATATCCCAGAAGACAAGGAGGAAATGGTTTTTTTTCGTTTTTTTACATTTCCAAGACAACCCTCTCTTCACATAATATTTGAACTTTAATTGAGTTTTTACACTTTTTCTTTAGACAAGAAGAGATACTTATTTGCACAAAATACTGTAAACTACCTACAAAGTGTGAGGGCAGTCATATTCCAGATAGATGTCTATTGTAGTTGTTATTGTTATAAATTAGATAATCTTCTTTCCCCCATAAGATAAAAAAGAAAGGATAATAATTTGAGAGACTAAAAAAAATCATAATTAAATTAATAAAAAGGATTTAATTTCAAATTTTAGCCTTGGAGTTTTCCAACTTGTTTAATATGTCTACAAACTGTTAATTATGAAGATTTGAAGGTTGTAAAATTTTAAATTTTTTGTTTGTCCTCCTAAAGGGGTTGGGGTTGGGGTTGGGGTTGGGGTTGGGGTTGGGGTTGGGGTTGGGGTTGGGGTTGGGGTTGGGGTTGGGGTTGGGGTTGTGGTTGGGGTTGGGGTTGGGGTTGGGGTTGGG
>Ga0302271_10004298_pt1 | contig 11477 bp, 2 predicted proteins | sample III_Bog_N1_1_FD_198767 | JGI IMG/M metagenome (GOLD analysis project Ga0302271, IMG submission 198767) | Peat permafrost microbial communities from Stordalen Mire near Abisko, Sweden - III_Bog_N1_1 | ecosystem: Environmental > Terrestrial > Soil > Wetlands > Peat | place: Sweden: Abisko... | reverse complement strand
AAATTTAGAAATGCATTTTATGCTTTTTCATTCACACAAATGCATCATATTTCGTACAAAGGATTCCAGCTTGCTCGAAAGTAAAGACAAGCTAATCTAGGCTTGGCAGTATCGATGTGCTTCTTGGCGAGATGGAAATCTTAAAATGCCGCAACTCTTGAGAAATAAGCAGCATATCCTTAGTTCAACTTTAAAACTTTCGATGCGGATTTGCTAATGTTGATCATCTTCTTTCTTTGTGTTTTAAGCACTCTTTTTGTTTTCTCTTGACAAGCAATAAATCTTATTTTTTGGTTTGACCTGATTTCTCCTCAAACATCGTTCCCAAATCAACTTGGAACCTTAAAAGGAAGTCAATCACACACAAAATCCTTGAATTAATGATGATCAACAATAAAAATATCTGAAAATTGATGCGAGGCAAAGCCAGAAAATCAAAATATTTTGGTATCATTCATTATTTTCGAAAAAAGGTAAACATAAAACACAATCCATCAAAGCTTTCAAAAGAGAGTTTCGCTAATATTTTGCAATCAATTCCTTTGAAATCACACAGGCACACACATACATTGTTTCATTCATTTGGTTAAACATTTTTTCCCGCAAGTATTGACTAGCTGAATAAACCTTTGCCGAGATAAGAAGCAATCGTGTCGAATTTATTTTCTTTTTGACTAATATTTTCAAGGAATTGTGTTTGCTAACTCGCTTGCTGATCAAATTATTCTTTCCGATCGAGAATATGTTTGAATTCTTCTGCACATTTTTCGCATTCTTTTACAGCTGATTCACTGTGCAAACACTGATCATGATAGCTGTGTCCGCACATGAAATGTACTCTTGGATTGGTTAAGTCATTTGTGCAATCTGCACAGCTCTTCTAGCTGAAAACCTACAATAATTATTAAATCAAATTAGAATCACAAACAAAAGTTAAAATGAAAATACAATGAAAATGCTCAATTTCCCTCCATCCCCTTCTCTCTCTCTTTTCATTTACTTTCGCTTATGTTTTGAGCTTCATATACTCTTCTCGATGTTCCTTAGCTGCTTTTGTATTATTCTCAACAATCTAGCGATCTTTCTCTATTTACGCTCTATCTTCTTCTAGTTTTTTGATAAAGAACTCCTTGATGATCTTGAACTCAACATTCTTGTTTTTTGCAAGGATATTCAGCACCAGCAATGGGGAAAGAGTATTTAAACTCTAAATATTATCTAAAATTAGTTTAAGCTTTTTCTCAGTGTCTTCCTTTGATTTTTTATCAGCAAACCTATCAGGATGGGTGAAGTACTTGAGTGCTTGCACCCACAGATTCGTTTCATTTTTTTCTTTGATGCAAGTTGCAATGATTTTGTCTCCTTGGTTCATCATAATGTAGAAGTTAAGTAGTTCTTCTTTGAGTTTCATCTCTTGGTAAAGGTAAATTATACCTGGCTCGAACTTATACATTTTGAAGAGCACTAACAAATGGTTCTTGTCATATTTGTTTGCATACTTCTAATTGTTAAGCAAGTCATTAATGAGCTGCTCTTTTTCTTGCTTTATTGTCAATCCACTTGTACCTCGGCTACACGATGGCAAATGCAAAGGATAAAATGAAAAAAAAGATAATTTTTGATTGAATTTACTTTTAAATAGAAGACGTATTTGTGGTTTCAAGATGGTATTTCTCAAGGTAGAACTCAAAGAGCCGATGAACCAGTGCTTTTTAGTTGTTAAAATGATCGATGTTCTCAATCAAAAACTTCAGATACTCCTCTAAATATTCGTTATTTCCAGTCACGAAGATATGAAAGAATACATCTGGTTCTTTATTTAGATCCTATGAGATTTATGCGCAATCAGTTTCTTAAAGTTTAAAGTAATCTAAAGCTTTTTTCTGTTCCACAGATGGTTTAACTCCACTGCCATTTTTCTTGTTGAACTCCGAGCCTAAACTACGCAAAAGCACTATTTTCTGTATTAACTCTAAACATTTCTTTGGATGATTCTTCATCAATGCTTAACCGAATTCTAAAATGAAATTCTCTTTCTACTGCAATTCAACTTTATCTCTAATATACTCAATTGCTTTTTCTGATTGAATATTCTCCTTTGGTTTCTCCATTTCCAACAGAATCTCTAGATATTACTCATATTAGTCTTTCTATTCAGCTAATTAGAGTGCAAGTTCCTTTTTATCAGATTCTCTACAGACCTTTTAGTTTAGTAAAAATAATTATTTTTATAATCTGAAATCACTAACTACTTTACCTTGATAGCTGTTTCAATGTCAAAGAGTTCCATGTCATATTTCGATTCCTTCTTAAGAAACTTATCTAAGCTATCAATTTGCTTTTGCTTCACGAAACAGTTTAATAGAAGAGCTGTGTGATGCTTATCTGCTTGCTTTTTTTCATGAACTTCTTAGAGGTACTTAATCAGGTAGTCAATGTGAGCAACATCTAAGAATTTCCTAATAATATAAGACGGTTCAATGTATCCAATCGTCTAGATATATTTTTAGATTGCTTCATTGAAATCATTCTGATATTTAAGAACAAAATAAGCCAAAATATAAATATGAAGAAGAAGAAATAACTCCAAATCCCACTTACCTTTGCATAGAGATTATCCCCATGAAGTCTAGATATTTCCGCCAGCAGCGCAGGATCTGAGTTTTAATTTTTAGCGAATTTCCAAGCGACGTCGAAGAACGATCTCTTGAAAAAATACTCAATCTTGAAAGCATTTTCCCTTTCTTTGAGTCTAACGAGTTTCTTCTCTGATTTATTAGTCGTGAAAATGAAATGCACAAAGTCTCTCGAAGGGGAAAGTGCTTAGACTTGCTTGAAGGTCTACTTGTATGCAATGTACTAGTTGAGAGTATCAAGAATCACAACTTAGTAGTCTTCATTTTATTTCGACAATATAATCAAGTAGTTATTCAAATGAGCCTTCACTAACTAAGAAAGAGAAATCATTTTGTTTAGCTGCAACAAAATGGTTATGTTTATTTTTGTATTTCACCTATTTCTCATATTTATTTTCATCTTCTAATCGAATATCATTCTAAATGAGGTGCTTATTGATATCGAATTCAATTATTGTGGAAGTATTCGTCTTGGCGCATCCAATTAACGTTCCTCTGTTCGTGATATCAAACAGCGAGCCTGTTGTCAAAATGAATTGAAATTCAATATAAAATGAAGAAATTATTCTGAAAAAAATAACCAATACCTCCAGAAATATTGAGAGTGATCCTCTTGCTGCATTTGTGCCAGCACTGAATGCTATCATCGGCAGATACAAACAGATTGAGATTCCCATCTGCTTTTGAAAAGAACAGCTAACGGATAGGGAGATTACTTGGCTTCAAAGTGAGATCTTTATATGAAAAATTCGTTTTATCTGCTTTAGATTAGAAAATAATCACACTTCCGTCTTTAAACCCCATCGCTATTCCTTGCATGTCATCAGTAATATGAAAACTCTAGCAGTCCCTCATGTTAATGTCTCTACTCACTGGCAAGATGAACCTTGCATCTTGTAAATAATTTATGTCAAAATTAACATGTTGATAAATGCACCTAGATTTACGTAATAAAAATCCAAATCCCAATTAAAATGCCAAGAATTACTGACTAATGCTGATCTATCTTTGTAATTTGCATCATAGAATTTGAGTAATGTAGATGCATTCTAATCTGTACCATCAAGTCCATGCGCTATTAGGTAATTCTTTGCACTGTAGATCGTGAAGAGTTGGGCTTAAAACGGTGTGAAACTATCCAATTGCATTCCTTCCTCATGAACGATTATGGTATTCTGCGCTTTAGAAGCAAGGAATAGCCTTGAATTGATGTACTCTATATTTGATATTTCATTCTCAATTATCTTTGCTGAAATCAAATTCTTCTACTTATCATCGATGTCTATCTCTTCAAAGAACGCATACTTCTTTAGCTATTCTACTTTTCCACTCTTCTGCTGCTGAGAGGATGGCTACGATTATGCTTGCATTTGTTGTGATAAAATCCAAAGTCACAGTTTAGTTTATTGTATTTTTCTTCTTATTTTAATAGATTACCCCAATAAGATATGGTACTTCTCTAAATAGCATAAGTCAATTCTTGTTTCCTTTTTTTCGTTTTTGATGCAATTAATCAAAGGAGAACTACAAGTGTTTTAATATATTTGGGTAAGATTTAAGTGATTTTTTAGGGATGATTTACCCAGTTTTGATGATAAGCTAGGCCACAATCAGAAAAAATTCACTAAACGAAGTGAGATCATACTTCTTTTTGTTATTTAATTTGAAACTCAATCATAAAATAATCTTCGAATTACTAATATTCTCTTTTTAATTAACCTCAAATTGATATTGTTTAAAGAAATCAAATAAATGTTTAAGTCTCTTCTTCTTCTTCTTTAGTCTATTCGATCAAATCAATGAAACAAAAGAGAGTAATTGTGAAATACTCTAGGAAATGCAGGCTAAAGAATAATCAACTTCTAAGAATATCTTTAATACACTAATAAATCAAGTTCACACAACAAAAAACAATTTCAAAAGTATCTATGAAACAGAAAACTACTACTGGTTGCCAAAATTAAACTATTTTAGTGATTAGAATGGAATTGGATTAGTCACTATTTTCATTCAAATAAATTTCTTAGTTATTGCCTTTTTATTACTATCAAAAAGTGAATCCTCAAGAATGAAATGGACCTACTTCTTTTTACTTGCTGAAGTACTACTACTATTAGATAAGGAATTGAAAAGATTTTCCTCTAAAAACGGATTCTGAAGTGAATCCGAGTTGTCTAATTTCGTCTTAAACTTTGCGGAAACTCTCGCATTCCCGAAATATTCTTCTTGCGCTGATGCATACAAGGATGATCTAGGCGATATTTTTGGCGTCAGCGATGGAAATTTCAGGATAGACGATTTGCTTATGCTCTTATCTGGCTTGGAGAGTTAATGCACGAAATCATTTAGTTCTTTTTCCAGACTGAAGTTCTATTATTACAAAAAACAAAGAGTTAAAATAGATTTTAACAAAAAAGAAGTTTAAATGAACAGTTTTTGCATACCATAACTTTGCGGATTCGATCGTTTATTTTTTATTATTTAGTTTGCTTGTGCTGAGTGTCATGAATCTCTAAGCGTTAAGATAACTATTCAGATTTGTCTTCGTTTGCGTGTGCTTAGCTTCGAGAGAAAGAAGATGCTTAGGGCAAATAGAATCCAGTGTTGATTGTTGTTCTTGTTTTATCTTGATTAAGGTAAGATTTTGGAGAGATTAAGTTAATTTATTATTTTTAATTGAGCCTTTAACTAAGACCTGGATAAAGACTTCCTTCATTGGATGTTTTCTAAAATGTTTGTGTGTCATTATTAACAAATTGAAGGTTCTAAAAGCTATTGCTATGCTAATGCATTGTTGGAATATTTCCCAAAGAATAAGGTACACGATTGAGGTAAGATTACGGTTATAGTTATGGCATAACTTCTCCCTTTGGTTTCTTGCTAGTGAGAACATTGAATTTTATTGCTCGGAAGAACTCTTTCATATCATGATGATTGCTTTGTAGAGGTTTAACTGGCAGCTCCTATAGAAGAGAAGTAGAAACTCTGGATGATATTTTATGTTGCAATTACATATTTCTAGATGGAATATCCTATTAAGTTAACGAAGCGCTTGTAGACAACGTAGATTTAGAAGAAGAAAAGCTAGAATGTTAAGGCTTTGATAATTCAGTATTGGATTTATTCTCTTCTTTCAAAGTCTACTCTTGATTGCTATTATTGGCATCAATGATATTTGAAGCTTCTGTGCTAGATTAGAACTTATTTTGTATTCCCCCTGTGACTGAAGAAGATCTTGAAGTTCGTGAGATAATAGGAGTATTATTATTATTCTTTGAGCTGACAGATGAGTTATGCAAATGAGAGCGGCGTAAATAAGGCTGTTAGTTCAAAGCCTTTGCGTGGAGATGCATAAATGTTGGAATTTCTTAAAAACAATTAACTTCACTTTTGCATCAAACCTTGTGTTTTGTGCTTATTAAAATATTACAAATATTCTCTCCCAATGTCTTGATTTGGTATTATTATTATTATTACTATTTTCACCTCCTAACACATCAAACTCCCTCAGTAATTCAAATATATTTCATGTGATTTCCCATTGCTATCTATTGTAGAAATTAAAAATCCTTTCCGAATTTAATGTATTTTCCCGTCCGCTTATCGAACCAGTGTTTGTTCATTTAGAACTATCAATGTAGCTAAAGATATTTTACCCGTTTCTTCAGATTGTATTCTAAAAGAATTAATCAATTTAATCTCAATATACGATCACTTATTCATGTTTTTATTTGTTTTTAGTTTATATAAATTTGTCTTGGATTATTTGCAAGCAGCAAACTCGATTATTTTATTCAAACTACTATTTTTAATTTTACCATACTTTAGAGAATTGCAAATATTGGAGATAAGCATCAAATGTAGGGTAGTATTATGAAAGATTTTGCTGTAATCTTTGAAATAGTTATAATTAAAAACTGTAAAAATAATTAACATAAATTGTCTTTCTCTCTCTTTCTTGCTGTGAATAAATAAATCATTCTCATTTGGAAAATAAATAACCTTAGAAAGAGAGGAACAAATTGTGGGGAGAGAGGAACAAATTGTGGGAGGGAAGGGAGAGGGATTAAACGAATGAGATTTTAAAAATTATTAAATTGTTAATTTTTAAACAATTTGAAAGCATAAACTAAAGAGAAATTTATACTTTTGAAGAACTTTCTCATAGAAGGATGAATAAGTTCAAGTAAGAATGAATGTTGATTGTTTGAAGATAGCTAATAGGGATTCACATGAATGACATTTTTAACAGGGTGAGTTTAACAGGTATTATTTAAGTCAATTTAACTTTTCAAGAAATAAGAGAAGCGACTAGTTAATTGATGATCTTTTTTTCCTTTTTTGTTCTTTTGGCGCTTTTAGAACAAAAACTAAACTTGTTCTGTTTGGGATAAAATAAAATTATCTAAGAGAATCTTTGAGTTAAAAAGATAAAATGATATTTAAAAGTAATTTGTTTGATGGGTCCTAATAATGCCATCAAAAATAAAGAAGCCTAACTGATGCGATTGATGGGTGCAGATAAATTTGTTAGAAGGAATTGAGGAAAAAAAACATTAGGAATGGAAATCTGATAAATAGAAAAATAGGAACTGGGAGGAAAAATTAAATGTATTTCATATGTGTGTGTGTATTGCTTCTTTTGGAAGGATCAATATCAAAAAGGGGATTTCGCGCTTTCAAAAATTCCTTTAAATAGAATAGGAAATCGGCAGGAAAATTATTAAAATAAAAAAAAACAAATTGAGAATTTGTAAGGGTACAAATATATGGCTTAATAGTGGGTCTCTTAGATGGAGTCAAACGTGTTCAATTAAGTTAGAGGCTACTCAATGGAATAGCATATTCCAAATATGCAAATACCAGAAGACGAGAACAATTCAGAATTCAAAGATAATAAGATCTAGGAGACTTTATTTCCATCTTGTCCTCCTAGCTTTTTAGAAAGGGAATGTGATTAATTTCTTGAAGAAGAAAAGGAGACAAAGGAGGAGGATCTAAATGGGTTTGGATGCATGAAATAACCTGAAACTGTGAATGTAGAAAATAATAATAACAGTAGTTTGGTTGCCGATGGAGCAGATTCAATGTATTTTGGAGACTGGAAGTAGTAAGATGGTGAGGATGATGAGAATAATGAGTTTAAAATAGATGAAAACATGTAAGATCAAACAAATGAGTTTTGCAACAAAATAGATGACACAACTGAAGATAAAATGGAGGAAGACTAAATGAAATAAGACCCTTCTGGAACTTAAGAAGGATAGACAGCTTTGATTGGAGCAGTTAAAAGAGGAAGAGGAAGGCCTAGAAAGTATCCTTTACTTGTGTAACCTCCAACTATAACTGATGAGAATGGTTAGGTAATCCCCAATGAGAATCAAGAAGACTAAGAAAATCAGAAAAGAAAAAGGGAAGCCGAATGGAGAAGAAAACACAAAGAAGAATTGAAAAAAAAGTCTCAAGAAATGGTATCAGATGAAGAAGATAGTGAAGAAAATTGCTAATTTAATGAGAAGAACTTCGTTCCTAATTCTCAATTCCTCAAGAACTACCGCTAGAAGTTAATCGGCCGTTCATCCAACTCTAAAATCTTTGAGTTAAAAGATCCCGGTTCCGACATACAAATCGGAGAAGTTGTGAAGCTTGTACCTCACAAAATGTGCTACCTCCATCAATCTGAATGCAAAGAATTACGTAATGAATTCAAGTTCCTTAAAAAAATGGATCATCCCCATATTATATCCCTTGGATCGACCAAAGAATTCGTTAGAGACAGAAATTTCTGCGGGATTATTCTTCCCTAAGCTGAGTGTAATTTAATGCAATATGCAAAGAACTACAGGCACGGAAAAATATCTCTCCAAGTAATCAGACATGCGTTTAGATAAATTGCTTAAGCGATCTAGTATCTGCATGATAATTACATCTCGCATAATGACATTAAACCAGATAATATGTTTATGTACTCAGAAACAGATTATAAACTAGCTGATTTTGGTTTCTCTGTTGATCTCCCTAAGCCGAATGCGTTCAAACATAACTCATCTTCATCGTAGACTCTCCGAAAATAAGTTAAAATTGAAGATCTCAAAAAAAACTGGAAGCAACGCAACAAACAATATGTTGCACCTGAACTCATCAAACTGCTAATCGGCAAACGACCAAGAGATGCATCAGATGAAAAGGCGTGTGATGTTTTTGCTCTAGGAGTTGCATTCTTTATCATAGTATTCTACTAACTACCGTTTTGTGGCAAAGCATTGCCGACAGATCAACGATATAAATATTTTTTTAAAGAAAACTATGATAAATTCTGGTCGTAATTCAGCTCGATGTTTGCAAAGTTCGATCTGTAAGAGAATTCGCATTCAACTGAACTTAAAGATCTGTTCAATAAAATGTTATGTTCCAACCCTTAAAACCGTGCAACTATTGAATAAATACTTGAACATCCCTGGCTGCAGCATTGAAAAGAATTAAAAAAGAGGTTATTTGAATTTGACTTTGTTATCCATTCATCACTTGGCAGCCTAACAATTAAACACCAAGAATCTGACCAGTTCAAATTAAAATAAGAGTGTAGTTTAACCATCTGAAAAACTTTAATTGAGCTAATTTAAAGTTTCCCTTTGTTTTTATATTCAAATTTTCAACTTTAAGCTTAGAATAATAAGTTAAATTGTTATGTTTGTGATAAACAATATGACTTTAATTAAGAAAATAATAATAAACAAATTTATTTTTGTTTCTTAAAAAGTTGAATTTATAATTTTGAGTTAAGAAACAAGAGTTTGAAGATAGTAAGTACCAAAGGAATTCTGCTTGAATTAGGAAAAATCTTAGGTTCTCATAAAATAATCTCTGTCTAACTTTTTTAAACAATATTTCAATTTAGTTTTACCAATTTTTACAGCAAATATTGGTTTTTTGGAATCTAATTACTTTCCTTTAAAGTTTTGAAAGACACAAAAGGAATTGCAAAATATGTATCTCTTTCACTCTTATCAGCTCATAATTCTTAATATTATCTTAAGCAAATTCCATTAATTTTATCTTAATTTGGAGCAACTTATTAATAAAAGAACAAATGTAAAATCATTGAAAACTACTTTATTTTCATAACAAAAATTTATTATTTTCTATTATATTTTCACGTAAAAACAAAATATAAAATCACTCACTAGATATTTTCTTGATTTCATTTTCAATCAGCAATTTCACATTCTATGCTTTCTTGAGTATCTACGCATGATTATGATCCTTCTTACTTGAAATTACACCAAACAACAGTTATCCTGGTAAATTCTGCAGCACAACGGTTCCTGTTTCAAGATTTATTATCTGTGTCTGCAAAGTTGAAGGAGGGTTAGCATTTTCTTCATTCACCTCTTCATCATCTTATTCTTCTTTTTCCTCTTGAAGTTTGTATTATCCGATATTCACACAATCCTCCCAAAGCGCACAGAGATTACCTATTAATGTTGTCTAACTCCAATCATTTGTTGCAATAATCGACCCATCGAGATTATTCGATAAGAATACACATTTGAAAGAAGTTTCTTAACGTGCAATTTCAGTCAAGAAATCATTTAACTTCACAGGTCTAAGCATATTTATTCTTGATTCTTCTTCTTTTTTGTGTGTGTGATTAACCTTCCCCTTTTTCTTTTTAATTTGCTAAATAAATTCGTTGATATCCAGACTGATTAAATTCGTTTCTCCCCTCAAAAACAAATATCCCCTTAATTAAGAAAAAGTGAAAGAAAGTAAGTTAGAAGGGAAAAGAGAAACTAAATGAAAAGATATTCAAATATTGGAATCAATCTCACATTTAAAATAGCAAAGAAAAGAAAAAAATAACGAAATAATTATCAAGATAGGGAATTCTCTTTGTTATGAGAATACTAATTAGCAAGAGATATGGACATTTGTACTAATCTGCTGATGGTAGATGAAACGCAATCAAACAAGAATTTTTTAACGTGCTTCGAATATCTTCATGAAGCTTGGAGGCATTTCACTTGAAATCTTATTCCGATTGAAGTGTGTGCTTATAATGCCCCAATGCATTCTGGATATCATAAATTGTTTGGAGGCCTTAATCTATTTTACAACCCTTGAAATGTATGTTCTTAAGTATATATTTACATAATTTCAATCATGGACTGCATTAGAAAGAAAAATAATTTTATATGTACGCAAATGTTGAGATAAGAGCTTCGATTTTCTTTTTCATGAAAGAAGAAGAATGATTGCACACTACAACAATAATAAACAATAATTCCAAAATATTAAATTGTATTATTCAGTTCAATGGTTCCAATGCTAAAGCAGATTTATCTTATCGCTTTTTTGAGAGTTGTTTTGTAGTTTCGTTGCTTTCCAATCAATTTGTGTGACATCGAAGAACATAGAACTAGCATTCTTTGTGAGTTTAGACAATGTTGAGTAAATATTTGATTCTTGCTTAGATTTAGTTAAGTTATTAATATCAATTAACAGTTAATTTTGGAGCAATTTAGGAGAAAAAATATTCCTTCCAAAAACACACAAATTTTGCTATTATCAATAAGAAAAACAAAAGTAATTTGAAAGATAATAAAGGTTATGAAAGAGAAAATATCAAATGAATTGTCATAAAATGAATCAATGCCCTTAATAATTTTATGATTTTAAAATCACCATCAATGTCTATCTGCTTCCTCACAATTCCTTGTTTGTTTTCTATTCTTAATGAAATGGGGTTGGGGTTGGGGTTGGGGTTGGGGTTGGGGTTGGGGTTGGGGTTGGGGTTGGGGTTGGGGTTGGGGTTGGGGTTGGGGTTGGGGTTGGGGTTGG
>Ga0302271_10004297_pt1 | contig 11478 bp, 10 predicted proteins | sample III_Bog_N1_1_FD_198767 | JGI IMG/M metagenome (GOLD analysis project Ga0302271, IMG submission 198767) | Peat permafrost microbial communities from Stordalen Mire near Abisko, Sweden - III_Bog_N1_1 | ecosystem: Environmental > Terrestrial > Soil > Wetlands > Peat | place: Sweden: Abisko... | reverse complement strand
TAGCCATTCAAATGAAACAATTTAATGTTTAATCCGGGACATAACATTTTTAAAGTTCCCCTTGCTGCAATAACTCTCCGTCTGATTGTAATGCATATAAATATCTGGCCATTCTAGAAAATAACTTTGAAAATAATAAATCGAGGGAATTCAATTATTGTGTTTTATTCGTTTTGGAGTTTTGGAATAAAAATGAAACTACTGTTTTATCTTGTATTTAAGTGCAATAAGACATCATGTTAGTATTTTCAAAGAAGAAAACAGAAAATTATTTGGAAATTAACGGATATTGGTTTTAATTTTAAGATCAAAGGACTGAGAATTACTAATAGTTTAGAACAAAAGAATAATCCTTAGAACTGGAATAGCAAGATTTAAATTGTTGTTCTTTCAATAGATGAATAAACAGTTTTTGTGCAAAAAAAGAAAGAGAGTATTTCAAGGAGCTTAAAAAATACCAATCTGCTGGGAGTACATAAAACAATTTAACTCTTACTCTTTAAGGGAGTATACCAAGCATTTTCTAGATTATTTTTGAATAGAAGATAAAAGTTATTTATTTTAAAAAATATCAAGAAAAAAACTAAAAAATGTAGAGAATATCAAGGCCATCATGTTATCATGAAAATTATGATTCATTTAAGTATTGTAGATATTTTTAGGAGAAAACTTTAGACTCTTTGTTTCTAAAATACCTTGGAAAAGGTTCTCGCTCATCTAGATAATTCTCGGGTTTATAAATATGGAGGAGGATATCTTTGAAAATGGGGGAGGAAGGATAGAACAGAATACAAAGATCTAGCTTAAAAGAAAGAATAGATACATGACTTGGGTTTTTGAATTCATACTGTTTTTGATTCCTTGACTTGTTAACTATTGTAGTTGCCTTTTTGTATTGAATCTCGCAAATAATAGAAATTCTTTCAGCATCAAAAGAGACATACCCAAAGAAGGATTCTGATCAGCGAATCAATCAATCAAGCTAGCATAGCTAATTCATCGTCTAATTCATCATTCTTCTTCGACTATTACTATTTAATTTCCTCTTCCTCTTTCTTCTTCTGCTGCTCCGAATAATTCCCATTAACATTCACAACTTAAGTATTCAATTCATGTTTCTTAATATCCTCCTTGAAAACATCCGCTTCTAGCTATTTATACTTTTCCTCAACCTCCTCTGAACCTGCTCCAACATACTATTGATACAGCTCATTGAATTGCTCATTATTCATCTCTAACTCCTGCAAATTTCCCATTGCATAATTCATCTAATCAATATCGATCGCTTTGCTAATATCCTTCATCAGATTATTTGCTTATTTCAATACATCTGCAGCTGCTTTGTTATCGCTAGTTTATTTAAGCTACTCAATCGCTGCATTTATCGTTCTTCCTTAGTTCATAACATTATCTTAATATTTCTCATAGAGTTACTTCCTTTCAATAGCAAATTTCGCTCTTGGTTTATTCCCTGATCGCATGTGCTTTTTGGCTTCAGATTCTGCATCTGTTATCCCTTTTTCGATTTCTTTAAGTCGATGATTCAGATCATCTCTGACTTTCTTCAATGAAGCCATTGTTTTATCTTCAGTTGACATTTAAGCACCTGTTTTTGACTTGTATGTAGTTGTAGAGATGATTTACTATCCATTATGGTTTTTAGTGGTCTAAACTATCGCTGTTTGGTCATAGGAGTTCTTAGTAAAGCACACACCCATTGAGAAACACTTATTTTTCACTTAACTCCCTTGTTTTTTGTTAAAAATATTTTAAATTGAAATTATTTGTATTTTTTTTAAGAAAAAAGCAATAATGGATTAATTCTCCATTCTAATGGTAATCTCCCCTTTACAATACCCATCAGTACATTAACTTAAAGCTGTTGCTTTTACTGACTTTTAACATACACACACACACAAACATACACAAAGTAATCTTTCAGTATTGTACGCAATCAATCCCCAATAATATTTTAACTAAATTCCTCCTCCTTTCATCTCACTAAGCTAATTCCCTAAGAATCATAGCAAACCCTTCTACAAACTAACTGCTATACCTCCAATATCCCGTTTTAACTTCTCCCGTCGAGAGTTATGGCTTATCATCTTTCTTAGAAATAACAAATGTACAATGTTTCGGTAGTAATCCCCACATTGTTTCTTCTAGCTACTTCTTATCAATCTTTTATCTTAACGGTACACTCACGCATCCAAGATGCTAGCAGTCAAATACCATTCCTCTATTGAGATCATCTAAATCTGCAGCATCGCTGTCACTTAAGCTAATTTTGATTAGTTTAAATCCATTTATAGCTACGGGTGTTTCTAAAAAATGAATAAACTATTTATGAGGTTTCTAAGTCGATTCCAAGGTGCCTAAGGATTGCTTAATACTCAAAATGTCCTATTCGATGATACCACGGAATTAGGTATCTGATTTGAATGAATAACTTGGTTATGGCATGTTTTTCTTCACACCACCCAAGATTAATATCATATTTTTAATGTTTTCTTTCGCGAATTGAATAAACGTACTAACAAACATTGCTCGAGGGTTAGATTCAATACCACCGTTGTTAGCCCAGACTGCTTGGAGTTACTTTTCAACAGTGGCTAGTTTAACAATCGGAGAGTTGTTGTTCCAGTCAGCTAAATCAGGGAGATTAGCAGCTTCAAGAAGTGTCTTTTTACTAGCGATTTTGTTTTGGAATTCTATGATTGTAGAGTAGCATTTGACTTTGATAAAATCGGAGATGTCTAGCTCACGATTCTCGATTTCATAGCTGACGATGATATCTACGTAGCCTTCTTTGGTGTCGTATTTTAGATTCTTAACATATGCGCTCAAGATTTTGCTAGAAGGGATTGATGAGTTCATAAGATTGAGAGGCTAAGAAGGTAATAGAGTGATGGTGTGAAGGTGATAAAAGATTGAACTCTTGGAAATTAATTTCTGTTTTTCTTTTTCTTTTGTTGTTGTTGTAAGATTATTAACTTTGAAATGCTAGGATTAGTTAGACACTCTCTCATTCATTACAAGGATAAGAAATCATCAAATGGGAGATCTATCTTCTGTTTTGATTTCGGATAATATCTTTAAATACCAATCACTCACTTTATCTTTTTCTCTCATCTCTTGGAGATTTTTTTGTGTAGATGAGAACACAAGTACAAAAAAAATAATATCTTTCAGCAATTTATACATTCTCACATCAAAAAAAGAGATAGAGGGAGAAACAACAAACAACTTAAATGGACTAACTTTAGCGAGAACAATTTTTGATTGTGCTTGATACGCCATTACCATCTGAAAAAGATTTCAAGAGCATTTTCAGACACATTAAATCTTCTTAGTTTCAATCTAATAGAGTCTCAAGCTTAACTTTCCAGTTCAGTTTCATCTTGGAAAACAATCTGGTTTATCACAGATTGTTTTGCATTCTTTTCACACAAATCCACCAGCAATTAGATCTGCTCGAAGCCTCAAAGCGAGAAGATCTAACCCCTTTCCAGCTACTCAATAGGTTTATCAGTTACTGCGCCAATGAGGGAATAACAAACGATTTCCCAAGTTTTGATAGAATTTTGAGGTATCTTCAGACCAAAATATCTCAAGGACAATTCTAAAAAGAAGTTATCTTGAAGTACTTCCAAAAAACGAAAGTGCTTGAGAATAGTTTTGATGTAGAGAAGATTCTCTGGAATATGTATTAAATCAAAGCTAAAGTAATAAAGAATGAGCAATCGAGTAAAAATGATATTACAAACAGCAACTGTGATTATGATTACATCTTATGTGACTTGATAAACACATATGCTTTGTTCTTTCCATTGATTTCAGGTAGCTCAGAATAAATATCAACATAATAAAACTAACCAAAAACATAGTTATCAGAATAACCATCATAGCCATCACAACAATTGCAGCCAAAATAACCATAACAAGAATAATCAAAATAGCAACAATCTTTATTAGAACAGATTAGTATTGAATCTTCTTCTTCTTCACCTCTTTAACCTCAACAAAAAAATATTTAGCCAAAATAAAAACCAATAAGATGCGTGGATTGTAGAAAACCCATCGACATGACTTTAAGGGAGAATGGAAATCCTGCAACACGTTGTACGAACTGCTTTGAAGTTTATTTAAATGAAAGTTATTGAAATTTTCCAGTTAGTAGCAGATATTAAAAAGGAAGCAACAAAAATTCAAAGAAAGAGAAGATCTATTTGTAAATTGTTTGTTGGATATTTGATTTTTTTATTGTATTTTGGTTTTTTTAGGGTAGAAAATCTCAAATAGCAATTCCTTAATATTTTTTGCTGAATTTTTTTCTTCTTTTTCCAAAATATTAGTTTTTCCCTTGTGTATCCAAAGCAAAATATTCTAAAAAAAATCAAATGAACATCTTAATTGAGTATTTGATATCTCCGCCTTCATTTAAGTGTCTGTATCTTTTCCCTCTAAACCTCTAAACGCTAATTTCTCAATTAGAAATTATTTGGAAAAATTAATTAAGTGTTTCCTTCAGAACAAAAAAAGTCAAGGAAACTACACACAATATTAAGAAAGTTGAGCTCTTAAAATATCACGAGCTACTATCTTCCTCTCAAAAGAAAAGCCAGCAACTCCCAAGCGGATATAAAGTCTAAATCTCACAGAAAATCTGCTTAGCAACCATCTTACTTTCCAGAAATTGAAATGAGTTCCCATCCCAGCATCTAGAATTGTGAGAAGGATTCTTTCGATTCTCAATAGGAGAATATTTTCTGCTCGGGCATTAACATAAAGTCTGATAGCTAAGGTGATCTACTCATTCAATTGGATTATTAGAATAAGATGAATATCGATTACTTGAAAAAAGGGATTAAAGGCATATTCAATTCTGGTCTTCCAGAAAGTTTAGTTTAATTCTTGGATAATAATCAGATATCCATAGCGCTGCAAGAACAAGCTAATGACAACAAATAGCTTCTATGGTTTACAACAATCATCCTTGGTGTCATAGCTCTGCATTCAAAGCAAGAACTATCAAATGAGATCTAGAAAGACATTAATAAGAATTTTCTCAAAGAACTTGCTAAGGCGTTCGACGTCGAATTAAAGAGCGTAGGTGTCTCAAATAAAGAAATGAATATTGTCAGCGATAAATCGGTTCTTTCTTCTATCACTTAGGCACTCATGAAAAAGAGCATCACTTCCAGTAAGCTAGAAATAATTAAAGAAATTATCACTGAGTTTTTACTTAATGGCATCTTAGTCGACAATAAGCTTGCTGACAACTTTAAAGACATCCTTAGATAAATCGCTTCTAATCTTTCCTTAGTTATTTATTTCGTGGATGAATCCTAAACGAATCCAATATTTGCATGCGGAAGAAATAGAAATGATAATTATGGCGATGACCATGATCACAGCAACCCTAGAGTTCATCTACCTTTCATGGTAATCATAGAAAAATAAGAAAACAAGCATTTTGAAGTGATTCTAAGCGATTTCTCTCAAGTCTATTAAGAAACAAATAAATATTAAAACAACATAATTCAATGCAGAAGCTCAAATTAATAAGGAGAAATCATGGAAATAAATGATCCTTTCTTAGGGGAGGTTTTGTTCTACTCCATGCAGGAAATATTAATTGCAATCAGAGAAGGAAAAAGAAGACAATAGAATATCAAGTCAAGATATTATAACTTTTTCAACAAATAAATGTGGGAAATAGTGGAATAACTAGATAATTAAGAGAATGATCAAAAAAACCATGAAGATATTCATTTAAGCGAGGATTCTTTAAGGTGTTTCCTCCTTGAGATAAAGTAGTAAAGTCAAAAGGGAATGAACTTTATTTTGTGCTTAGCAGACTATATCAAACATGTGAAGGATATTGGCAACTACCTTAAGAAACTAGACTCATCATTTATTCAATAATTTTTTGGGGTTTCATCGATTAATTAATCAAATTTGCTTAGAAAAGAACTAAAAGAAAGAACATTTTATATTTATCTCCAACCTGAGCTTCTTAATCTTCTTTCAAAAGATCATAAACGCAACCAAAATAATAATAATAATAAGAATAAGAGTAAGAATAATAATTTTCAGTCCAAGTCATCATCCGACTCTTTCAGTAATCTTTGCTCCTGCTTTTCCAGTTGCTTTAAATCCAGCAACACATCCAAAGAACCAGAAGAATATCTCCAAAAGCAATTATTGGCTAATGAATCATTTTCAAGTGCGCAATAAGACCAATAGAAAAAACAGGATTATTCTTTTTTTTAGTATCTATTTTAAAGTGATATCGAGGAGATTGAATACGAAATCAGGAATACGATCGAACAATTTGAAAGATCTAAACTCAGCAAGGAGAAATCTACTCCAGCAAAACAAGAATCTCTTCAGAAATATGTTAAACCTAAATCAGAGACATTTGTTCTTGTATGTGGTCCACCTAGAATCTGTCACTAATGTGGAGGCATTGCGACATCCAGCTTTAAAGATATATCACCAATATGCAGATAATGCTTGCATAAAGAATGGGAAGAACTTTGCTGATTTTAATGACATTCAGTTCAGGAAACTAAAAAACAAAAAAGGGTTTACAAGTAAAATTTAATATTAACTTATGTGTATTTGCTTATTTGTCAGTGTGTATGTGTGTTATTTATTAATCTGTAAGCTAACAAGTATGTCTTTTCTTTATTAAATAATTAAGTTCTGTATTTTTGTTGTCTCCAAAAATCATATTGTTTCTTAGTTAATTTGAATTTAAATAAAATCTTTTCTTAAAGATCATCCTACATATTCTTCTCCTTATTTAACCCTTTCTATCCCCCTTTTTTGAGAATGGTCTCGCCTTCGAAGTAACATTAATATATCTTTGGGTACATGAGCGATGAGCATTTAATAGTATTATTATGTATCCTTCCCCACAAAAAAGTATCCCAATTCTCAGGCTAAAAAGGCATTTCTTATTTATAGTTTTAAAGCTTACAAACATAACAAAAGGAAAGTAAAAACAAATTAAAGACTGAAAAGCACAAGCAAATAGTTCATTCTCTGCCATTAGGTTCTCCTGATCTTTTGCTAAGGTTCAATAATCCAATTCAGAAAGCGATTTCAAGAACCTACCAAAAGCTTTAAGAGTGCTGTTGATATTGCACTCCCCGCTTGGAACCATATTTAGAGAATATTTCCTTATGATTACAGATAAAAGTGACACAAATACTTCAGGAAAAGCGAGGAAGCAATCTTAAATTCTTCCATTCACTGAGTAATCCAACAACCAATCGCACAAGCTTTCCTTGAACTTAGAAGGTGTGGATTCACAGCAGTTAATCTAAGAAAGCTAATTGAAGACTGATTTGAAGTTAAACAACGAAAACAACGAGTTGTAACAGCAGCAACAGCATCATCTTAAGGTAAGTAGTACTCCATTTCTATTTAAGAATCTAGAAAGCCCATAAACCCCTAAGAAATGCACATCCTTTATAAAACACCATAAATAAGACGAAAACAACAACAACACTAACAACGGCAACGCAGATTCGCTAAATACTCCTCAATAAAACTTAGAAACCATCAATAACAACAGTTAGGTTTCAAACATCTCAGACTTGTTGAGTTCTTCCTCGAATCCTTACAACCTATCTCGCTTGAGATTCTTCTAAATCGGGGTGTATGTCATCAGTGACTTAGCTAACTCAATATGCATTTATACCTTTTAGACTATCGCTTCGCAGGTCTCCAAAATCCTCGATATTGATCCTTTTGTGGTCTCACTTAATCTCTCATTTTATTCATTCCTCTATCCATTCATATCGATCCTTGGGAACTACATTATAGATTAAAAAGGAGCATGCTTTTCCATCCGTCTTGGATTAATCCTGACTGTGATTGGATGCTGCATTAGACTATTAGTTTTAGAAAGTTGGGGATATGTCTTATTAAGTTGTGTTTTATGTGGTGCTGGTGGTCCATTGATTTTCAACGCAAAATGTAGATTTCAATCCAATTGGTTCCGTCCTAATGATCTACCGTAAATCACAACAATCTCTACAGTTTTAACTAGTCTAAATGGCACAATCGGCGTCTTACTCCCTGGATTTTATTTCACTGGATATGACTACGAAACTGATACATCAGTTAATTACCAAGCAGGAAAAGATAAGCTATTTAATCTGCTCACAATCGAAGCTATACTTGTTGTGACAGCAGCCGTGCTATCCTTTGTGTTGATAAGAGAAAAACCGACTCTCCCATCAAGTTTCATCTCCACAATGAAACGAGAAAATTTCAAAGAATCACTCAAAGGTACATACATAATAAGCTTCATGTATTTAAATAAAGACCCAAACTTACTTGTTAATAATATTTTTAATTTCTTCGATCATTCGTTAGCTACCTCACTCGCTCCCTCCCCCCCCAATATTATTATTAATCTAAACACCGCTCTTTTAACTTTAACCTTTAATCCCTCCCCTGTTTCATTTCGTTAATCTTATCTATTTCTTTTTTGTTCTCCTCTTTTCCAAGGCATGCTAAAGAACAAGGCATATCTGAAACTCAATCTCGCAATTATGCTACTGATTGGAAATACATCTGCATTAGCTGCATTATTTTCCTTTGCAATTGAGCCCTTTGGATTCAACTAAACGGACACCACGTATTGTGCAGCGGGTATGATTCTGTTTGGTATTATCGGTTCAGCTATAAATGCCCCAATTCTTCGAAAATATAAAAAGTTCCGCTTAACAATCATCATTTAGACACTAATTATGCTAGTCAGTGTCATCATAATAGCAGGTGTTATCAACTTAAACAGCATTTACCTGTTAGTGCTATTCGTAGCTTTCTTCGGAGGTGGATACTAACCACTAATCAGCACATCTTATGAATATGCATGCGAGATAGTTTTCCCAATCGGTGAAGGAAGTGCTCAAGGGTTCCTAATGGGTAGTTCTAGCATCTTTGGGTTTGTTTGCATAACGGTTTTTGGAGCGATTGTGAAAGGCGAAAATAAGATGTAAACCTATATTATGTTTATATTCTTGTTTGTGTTCATTCTCTTGGGTATGCTGCTGATTTACTTTTCGAGCTCTAATCTGAATAGATTCAACACGGAGTTATCAGCACTTAAACATAACAATCAAGAAGTAATCAAGTAATAAGGTTGCGGTGGAAGTAGTAGCAGTGAAAGATGTAATAGTAATAATATTTTACCAACAAATACTGTAATAGTTACAAATGAATCACCGTAGAAAAAGAATAATAATATGCTTGAAAATGATAGACTTATGCGAATCAATGAAAATGAAGAAAGCAGTAATAAGAAGGTGCACACAAAAGGGGTAAATGAAGATTAGGATGCTGATAGTGATCAAAATAAGTAAGGAAATGTTAGTTAAGATCCATTAGAGAATAGATAAGAAAAATGAAGGTGAACATGCAAAAAGTAAAGATAATTTCACTAAGAAAGCTTCAAAAGAATGAAAAACTTGAGTGAACGTCGATAGGAGTGTTTAAAATAGTATATTTGTCTTAAAGGGTTGTTGAGTGTGTGTGTGAATATATATGTGTGGTTTATACTTGAGTTTTGATAAAAATTCAATCTTTTAAAATATATTTCTTCATTTCTTTTATCTATAATATTTTTCCTTCACTCTGTGCTTTCTAGATGTAACTTTGCTGCTAAGCGAGTGTCTAATTCTTGAATTGCTTCGAATATCTACTCCTTCTTGGCATCTGAGAAATTCCACTTTGCAATGTTATTCTAAACATAGTTCAAACATGACTTTTAGTTAAACTCCTAGCTCATTGCTGTCCAGTCACTAACCATTTCTACAATATCTAGCTAGCCCATGTCATTGGAGTTATTGTGTGATTCAGGATGATGCAGGTTGCTATGTAAATGATGCTCGCAGGCTTTCTCAACTTGACTTTTGATACCTTCTGGATAAGTGAATTCGATATTGTAAGTTCGACAACGATGCCACCATGTCAGCCAGATATATCCTTCAATTTCAGGTTCAGAATATTTACTTAGATCATGCAATTCTCCTCTTTTGGTTAAGTCTTCGATGGTCAAATCTTTGAATCCTGTCATAGCAATCATGTTCTTGAGAACTCTATCGATGTGCTCTTTCGTTCTCTTTTAGAAGAATTCTTTCATTTCACTTGTGATTGAATTGGGTTGGGTAGTCTAAGAGTCCATTAGAATTATGAGGAAGATGCAGAAAAGGAAATTGAATTTGAGAATAAGTTTTTTTATGTTTATTTACATTTCCTTTTGATTGGATAAGAAAGAAGTGATAGATAAATCAATTTCGCTCTCTTTGTTTCTATGCTTATTTGGAGGGTTTTAAGCACAGAAAAAGTGCTTAAATTACGATGAGCAAAATGATGTAATGCTGCAAAGTCACACTCGTGATTTTTCTATGAAAAGTATTTTTCGCTTCTAGAGGTAGAGGCAATAGTAGAGAATTAAAGGAATTCATTTTTCTAAAGATTATGTGTTTAAAGCATAAAAACAGCAAGTAGCTAATGTTTTTGAGGAGAATAGAAAGAAACATTAATGAAGAAAATGTGTTTTTTTAAGAAAAAAAGGGATTATTATTGCTCTTGAGTTTAATTTATGTGTAGAAGAAAAGCTTGATTGGTCAGATTTGAAAACAAGGGGAGCAAGAGAGATACAGCTATTGATATTCCTTATATTTAAAGAAGAAAACAAAGAAGAACGATTTTTTATTAGTTAAGCGTTTCAGCTTTTCATAAAGAGAAAGAGAAAAGTAGTTCAACTCTTAAAATCCAAACTAATTGATAAAGACAATAAAAAAATTTCAAACGCTTTAGAAAAATAAATAGAATCAAAACCCACAAGAGTCATAAATTAAACGTTATATAGAAAAGTTAAACACTAAAGCACTTTATTTTTTGAGAGGGGATGCAGCAGAACTCTGACGCATTCGGGGGCGTGGAAGCCCAAGCATTTGAAGTTCTCGAGCGAGAGTTCTAAGAAGTCCTAAACGACTTAGCCGCTGACTAGAGTCTCGATCGATTTAGACAGGAATTTGAAAAATTCCATCGAGCTCTGAAGGTCTCATAGGAAAATGAAAAAAGACTACTAGCGAAATGCAGAGAGTACACCAGTGACATTGGAAACCACACATAGAATCTCCAAGGTGCACTGAAGATGACTCAGCAAGATAACACAACGATCGCGCATCTGAAAAGTGAACTAGAAAAGATGTATAAAATCTTAGAGTTATCTAAAGATCGAGAGGAAAAAAGTAAATAGAAAATTGAGAATCTAGGCCTCGAAATATAAAATTTAAATTAACTTATCGAGAGATCATCGCAGTAAACAAGTGGCTAAACGACAACAGTCCATGATTTACTTATCGCTAAGGAGGAGCTCACTAAATAAATCACATTGCTGAAGTCCCAAGTGGAAGTTGCTATTTCGGAAGCGAAATTACTGTCTGA
>Ga0302271_10004296_pt1 | contig 11478 bp, 8 predicted proteins | sample III_Bog_N1_1_FD_198767 | JGI IMG/M metagenome (GOLD analysis project Ga0302271, IMG submission 198767) | Peat permafrost microbial communities from Stordalen Mire near Abisko, Sweden - III_Bog_N1_1 | ecosystem: Environmental > Terrestrial > Soil > Wetlands > Peat | place: Sweden: Abisko... | reverse complement strand
TTCTGTGTCTGATGTTTGAGAATAGCCCATTTTCAAGAAATATGATTTAACAAGACAAAGAAACATACAGAAAAATAAATATTTAAACATCCAATACTATTCATTGTCCAATCTCGGATATTGATTGTTGTTAGATAGAGTCTATTTCTCGCTTCGAGATGAATACCGAGAGAAAAATGCACATAACTAAGAGAATGAGAGTTATCTCATAAGGAACAGTAGACAGATCTTATGCTATTTCTAGAAAAATAACTACTTACTATTAGATCATCACAGACAGTAGTAATCCAACGATCACTCCAAGAATCCCGTTCACAAGCATCACTGATAACCCTTCGTAGATGAATCTAATATTTTACAATATATTTCATAAAAATAATTATCTTGTAACAATCAAATGATCGTTAATATATTTACATTTTTGTAATTGATTGATGATCTAACCCCAGCGATTTGTAGATTCTGATGTTCTGCATATTCTCTTAGACATTTGACTTGAAAGTAATCGTCAGGAGATAGTAGCTCAAAATGAAGATGAACACAGATATTAATTCAAATACGACATTCCAGAATTAGAACAGATATTCGAGAGAAACGAAAATCATATGAGTATCTAGCAATTCAATTTTAGGCTTTTCTATGTTTCCTGATTAGCTATTCGATGAAAGAAGTATCCCTTTGAGTTCATTCCTTTACGCATCGGTAACTGTTTAATCATCTTTTAGTTTCACAAACAGTCTCGTTTTGGGAACATTGTTCGTTGAGTTAGGGTAAAGTTTAAATAATTAGCTGACTTCATCATCCGAATTCCCCATTACCTTCCAGCAAGTTATGACAATATGCTCAAATTATTCTTAAGAAACCAACACAATCGACTCAGTGTTCATAAAGGACAGCAATTCATTTTCAGTGAAAGATGCAAATCCAGGTAATTTCTGTGCAAATCCAACAGGTGATGCCCTGTATCTTGCAAATCCAAGCGTAAGATCAATGTAATTGCCATAGTCAAGTTGCAAGTTCTTTTTATCTTTCGTTGAGAGGTAAAGTCGAATATCCTATTCATTCTCATGCTCAGCAAGATCCTAAAAAGATATGAATTGTTCGCTACGAAATATCGACTGCACGAGATATGGATCTTTGTTGGGAAGAGTCGAAGATTCATTGAATATCCTAATACATTAGTAGCAAAAACAACATAAATGCTGTGAATGAATCAATGAATCAGTATGTATCTTACCCTATTGAGGTTTGATTATCATAATAAAGAGAGTTAGACGGATTTTATCCTCGGAATTGCTATGAATCTGGGATGAACAGCTCATTGTAGATGGAATCATAGAATTATGGATCAATAGCAATACAATCCCAAGAATTAGAGTTGGCAGTATAGCTTTCCGCCTTTCCTAGCCTAAAAAAATAAGGTAAATTTGATAGTTTCATGGAAGCAAAGCTGTATGCTTTTATAACTCCATTGTGTAGTTGCTTGTATTTCTCTAGTTCCTATGTCAGTGTTTATTCATCTAGAGCTTATCCGATGGTAGATTGCAATACATAGTCACTGCCAATATTCAATTTGACCATATTCTTGATGGTTTAAACTTAGCTGTTCACATTGCTACCAATGCTGATATAAAAAGAGAATATCATCAAGATAATCATGCCTACCTTCTTCATTCTTGTTCTGTTGTTCTTGAAGTTGTTCAGGATTGCTGCGGAAAGATTAGAGTCCTTTACACATATCGTATGCAGGAGAACTTTAATAAATCCTATCTCGACCCATCGTTAGATTAAGTTCATTAGAAGACTAATCCCAGCATTCACCATTAGAAATGTAATGTTCACAATCAATAAAAACAGCCCTAAGAGTTACAAACAATCAATGTTAGTTCGTTTGAAGGCAGTTTTTACAAAAACAATGGAAGAATCTTAAATAGTTTACCCATATTCTTAGTGACAAACGCATAAGGTGCGAAGTAATAAGCAAGTATCCCTATGGATATCAAAATCACAGAATTAATCAATGCATACGGTGATATGCCGTATTTCTCAAGCTTTTGCACGAGCACTTTAGTTTGATTGAGTATTCTCGAGTGTGCATGCAGAGCTTAGCTGAGTACTTATTTATCTAGGAAGGTCTTGAACGGCATGAGATTGCAGATGAGAGGGAGAGCTATTCCAATGAAGAGAGTAGTGCCAAGAAAAGATATCGAAGAGTCGAAGTGAGAAGATTATTGTAATGATAACAGATTGAAGAAGTAATCGTAAAGGGATTAGACAAGTAGGGAATTGAGGATCGAGGAGAGAATCAATGAAGGCAAGATATAGAAGAAAGTTGTCTTGAAAAGAGTGTACAAAAGTAAGGATTTGACTGAAGATCCTAAGATACGTAGTACTCCATATTCTTAGATTTATTGGCTTATCGATGCTTCAGAGACGGAGTATATTATTATGCTGCTTAGGACTACTAGCAAGAACACACCAGCATTGTATGAGCTGTCTAAAATAACTTTCTACCGAAGTTTGTTGGTCTACTCAACTGCGAGTGGAAAGGTAATCCTCGTTGTAGAGGTTTCTCCAAATGCATCTGAATATCGATTGCTGGATGCTTTAACAGCTTGAATTATGCTGTCTTCACTCATATACGCAGTTGATTTATCCTTGAAGACTCCTAGCAGTTCCATCGCTTTTTCTTCAAAGAATTGTTTACTTGCAGACTCATTCAGAGCATTAAACAATTACTTCTGCAGATCTTTCTTTTCGAGTAATAGTGAGAAATAGAGACTAAGTGAATATTCCTTAATCTTCACTAGAATATCCTCTATGACAGTCTCAGATATTTACTCGATGATCCATTCTCGTTGTGATACATAATCCATCACAACTATCCTTGCCATGCTATCAGCGAATTACCCTGATCCTTAAGGAATGCTGTATCTCGTTGATAAGTTTAGCTAAGCTTTTAGTTCTAACATAAACGAAGAAATAGAGAGACAAACTCCATACTATTACTACTATTTGGACTCCCCATGAACGATGGGAGTATGTAAAAACGTATCCAAGCTAAAGCTAGTTAAGAGTAATGGTATTACTTTCTACGGCAGCTATGATTATTTTAGCAATTCAGCTAGGAGCTCATCGGCAGTTGAATAATCTAGTCCTTAAGATTTAAAGTAATTGAACAAATAATTAGCTATAAAATGCTACTTTAGCTCAGTAGATCTCAAACCGATCTCACTTTGCAGTCCTGGTATCTATGCTAGCAGTAGCTCAAGCGTGATCTCCAGAACGAGCTGGTATTTATCATCTTCTTTCTTCTTCTTTTATTCTTTCGCAAGAAGATTGAATATCTCCTCGGATACATAGCACTCCCCATTTGCGTTAAGATGATCTAATGCTATTCTTCTACCTAGATTTGCATGTTGTTCTCCAGCAATATCGATGAGCATGAAAGTTGTTTAGAATTCCACTGCATCAATCGATTGCTAGGCCTTTGAAGAGAAGCGAGAAGCGCATCCTTGGAGATAAATATCGCAATACTTGTCCTTAATTATTTTGTAGTCGATTAAGAACTGACTTATCTCTGCATCCTTTTCGTTTAAGGTTATCTAAGGATTGTAGAAGATAACATCTGTCTCAGTGTGCTCTCTTTCGGTGATCATTAAATATATCAAAGGAGACACGCCCATTGCGACATTGATCAACGCTAGAAAGAACAGCAAGAATATAATTGTACTGACACTAATAGCTATATTCTGCCATTTAGTTCTCAATTCACGCAGGACTAACTCTGTGAATACCTTCCTCGCTGGTAATAACCGAGTAGATTTCTCTTCTTTGTAAAATTCTGCACTCCAATTTGGTGGTATTGTTAGTAATTCCATTTTAAATGCTTTATCATCATTATCATCATTGATGCATAGTTAATTATCAACTGCCTAGCAGCTATTCGACTTAGGCTCTTCAATGGCATCACATTTTCTGTGATGTATTGTATTATCTCTCCATTCGTTCATTATTGATATATCAATTTTTGTTTGTTTGTTTGAAATATCTAATTTAACTCTGTGTGTTTTCTGATTAAAGTAAATGATTTTGTTTAGTAATTAATGAACACTTCCATCTCAGATACATTCCACAAATTGAGGCTAATAATAACGCACTGACCTTGCTAATTGTCTGTAAGGATCTTAATAACTAGCTCATTGGAAAAAATATTTCTTGTAAAATTTATTAAGTAAGTAAATATGTTGCTGAATCTGTTTTTTGCATTTTTTCAGTTTTACTACATAAAGATAGATATTCTAGAGTTTAAATGGAAAATATATTCAAGAAGTGTGCAGTGAGATTTTTATTCACAATTCCATTAGACTTCTAAATGAATTTATCACATAATAAGCTCTCTGTGGAAAGATAAATGTGTTGACAAACATAACTAACAAGCAACACATACACTTCAAATAGTCAAAAGAAGTTGCAAGCTTAATCTCTCAGCAACGAATTTTCCACTGGTTTTTTTCAACATTATATTTCTATTCTGAAGTTAATTCGAATGGTTTTTATAAAATGTTTAATAAAACATCAGCTATCTGTGCTTTGATTGGCAGTTTGGGGGGGGGGGGGGAGAGAGAGGTATTTCAAATGATAATTACTATGTTTTGAGAATTATTACACTGTGTGGATGATTGATAAGTACATGACTTGAAAAAAATCAAATCAAAATTTGCATTTGAGATTCGAAATAATATTGCGAACAGAAAGTAGTACAAGAGATATCTCACAAATGAGTGAAAAATACACAACAGCGAATATGCGCTCGCTTGTTTCCTCCTTCTCTTCTTCGAGATAACAGTCAACATACCAACTTTACCAGTTTAGCACACAGCATTCTAATCAACTATTTCTTTTGATACACAGAGTGCAAGAGAAGAAGAATGTGCTGGAGAATATGGGGAAGATGAAAGCTAGCTTTGATTAGATTGGAGCAATGATGGGAGGACAGGTAGTGTGACTTAATATGATAGATTTATTTGTTTCTGAGATACTATTCTGATAAAACTAGATGAACTTCATTAGGAATTTCAGCAGCCAAGCGAACAGCAAGGGAGAGGGTGAAGATAAAAGTCTAGAGCTGAAGAGATATTGTGAATAGTTCTTGGATATCATGAAGCAAGAACTATTCGACTTATTATCCGTCATCAAACTCAACTTTAATCCTTCAAAAAAGGAAACCAAAGCAGAAGTGTCATGGGAAAAGACGCAGTTTGCCATAGCTGCGCATATTGATTCGCTTCGAGTTGCTCTTGGACCAAGTAACTTTGATTCGGAAATCGACTTAAGACACTTGAAAAGACATTGTGTTTGATTGATTGAATTGCAGGCACAAACTATTTCGAGGTGGTATTCGTGCTGCTGAATTTGAAGGACAATCTCGTGTCTTAAATCATAAGAGCTCTTCTCTATCGCAAGTTTGTGCTGTGGCGAGACATGAACATGACAATGGATGAGTACGTCCATGCTTAGATTAAGTACGTGCTCGACAGAATCTAAACATAAAGTGATAAATACAACTTTGTGCCTTCCAAGCTAGAGTTCTAAGAAATCAACTTCAAACCCGAAGGACCATTCTAAGTTACTGCTTAGTCCATCTAGGCAAGTTCAATTAATTACAAAGCGAAAGCTGCAGGGCTATTAGGTGAAGAGCCAAATGTTGGGAAGCTAACGTTGATGCTGAAGATATTCACCGAGAACTACGATGAACTCATTGATAATCTCAGGGACTATGCAAAGCTCAACGAAGAAGAAGAACGATTCACCGATGTGAATTAGAATCAAGTCATTGTGAAGTCACTTCGCGGGAAAATAGAAACATTGACGAAGAACAACGAATCACTGCAAGAGAAGTATTATGAAATACAATCCAATATTAGGTATGCTGGTTAGGGAACCTCAAACACAGTCAAAATATGCTCATTTGCGTTTGATTTTGGCTAGGACGCAAGATGCAAGAGAAGTCAAGAAACTTAAAGATTTAATTGAAGAGCTCCAGGTAGAATTCATTTTTGTTTTGGAAATTACAAGGAAAGGATAGTTTTAATGCTGAATGAGTTGTATTTGTTTGCTTGGTTTTTAGACAACACTGACAAGAAAAGAGAGAGAAATAGAGGAATTAAGGAAAAATACTCAAGGAAGTTTAAGCTAACTGCAAAGTCTGCGAGATAAACTGCGTGAAACGGAAGATGAACTCAAAGAACATAATAAAATGCTGCTTCCGAAGCTGAAGGAGTTAGAGGGGATTCAATATACTTTGTAAGATGAGTTCTCAAAGGTGAAGAAGGACATAGATACATACGCAATATTCTTCAAGTAAATAGCGATTTTGATTGTTGTGTAATGAATAAAGGTGGAGATGATTGATATTATTTTTGTATTAGAACTGAGTCTTAAATGCGTGCGAAGGTGCAACAAGAGAAGAAAGAAATCGAAATCTAAGTGTAGAAGCTCATAGATATGCTTGGAAGAGAGAAAAACAAAGTCAAGGATTTGAAGGGAGTCATCTAATAAAAGGAGGATATCATCATGGAAGTAAGAGATAATTTATGATTATTTGATTGAAAGGAAACAATAATTAATTACTTTGATAAATTAATGAATTACTTCTAGGTGATGGATTATCGATAGGAATTGCTGGATTCTATTGAGAGCTAAAAGAACAAACTGCAGTAATCAGAAGTCGACAAAGAAACTCTCTAACTTACGATTGCAGATCTCAAAAAGGTTAATAATCTTTTTTGTTGTTGTTTAACAAAAACATATGGTCTTATCTATTATTATTTTGTTATTCAAATAGGAAATATCCAATAAAAAGTATGAAGAGATGTTCACTATTAACTCTCATCTTAACAAGCGTATCAACGAACTGGAAGATCATAAAAAGAGACTACTTGAATTACTCAGGAAGAATAGGATCAATCCTGAATCAACTCTGTTCAGTGCTGAATAACTAAACTGAATAAATAAATAATCCAATTAATAGTATCATAATGCCTAAGTCTGATAATTCATATTGATGTCTCAATCTCTAAAGATGATTGCATGTATCAAGTTAATAGCTTATTCATTTACTTAATTTCTGTATTGTATTATTAGATACTGATATTTAGAAGATATTCATGAAGGGTTAAAGTCCTCCAGTAGTAACACAAAGAAATTTATATAATTTTTCTTATTTTAAGTATCAACATTACGATGTTCTGGGGATGGGATGGGGAGGAGGGAGGGCAATCAAAATTATTAAACTAGTTAGCCTTCTAAGAAAAAGTATATTCTCAAAAGAATGTTTCATAGCTAATCGCAAAGAGAAAAAAATAGAACTCATGTAAATAATATATTTGCTAAGAGGGAGTTGAGAGAAAGAAAGAGAAGATATTTAGAATAAAACCATTTGGACTCTCTTCCCCCCCATGATCACAAAATTGATTGGCTTCGATTAATAAATTTCATGGTAAAATTAAACTGGGAAAGTTTGTAAAAATGAAGGTGGCTTAACAATAAAGTTCGATATGCAAAAGAGAGAAAAAAACAAGCATATGGCTTTTAAATGGATGGTTAAACAAACAATGCATACACATAACATAAATATGTTGAAATTATTTCTAAAAAAATATTAATAACTCACAAAATCAAGGAATAAGAGCTAATGACTTCTCACATTATTGTGCAGCATCTCTTCTTTTGCACAACTACTACAGGTGGCTGTTATGGTTGTTGTTGTTAGTTATTGTTATTCCTGTTACCATTACCGTTGTTATTCCTGTTCCCATTGCCATTGCCATTGTTGTTATTATTTCCTTAGTTTCCTCTGCCTTAGCAATTATGTCTTCGTTGATCAGCATGAGAATTACAGAAGATGTTTCTACAGCTCTAGCATGAAATACCATTTCTATTATTAACAACAGCACGGCATCCTTGACTTTTACAATTCTGATTCATTATTAGTTTGCTTTGATTGGGTGTTTTCGTTGGATTAAAATGATTATATTTATGAACCAATAATCGGGAAGAGCTAAGAGGAGGAGAAGGAATGCTAGAATAGAACATAACTAATCGATCCATTAGACTACATTAGGTAAGAATGATCATTTGAATGCCTTTTTAATAACATTTTAGCAGTATGTTATTAAAAAGATATAAATTGATTTTTTAAATTTAAGTTAATCTTAAAGGTCAAGTTAGCCACTATGCTTGAAATGTTTCTATTGAGCTACTGAAACCGTCTATGGTTGATTCAGTTTAGAATTGTTGATTAATAGACTCAGATGATTAGTAATATTCTCTTGTGTTATGAAATAATAGCTTAAACTTCTTATAATAAATATACTGACCCAATCCAAGAATCAAAATAACATACTGGTCACATAAAAGGACTGGCTTTAATATGATTTTTCACGATTTAGATTGTTTTATTAATCTTGTGGAAGAAAGAAGGAAGACATTGCTAATATGAAAAGGAAAACAAATTTCAAATTTAAATGATTGTTTCTGTTTAGATATTTCCATGTTAGTCATATGAGAGAATGTTAATAATTGGGATATTCATCTACTTAATTGAAACTGACTAATTATCACATATGGGAGAGGGTGTATTGTATTACAAAATCATTCTATTATTTTTGATGGATCGATGCGTTGAATAAGAATCCAAAAATCATTTAAAACATAAGAGTGATTTGATTATTTTGAGAGAGAGATGATTCCAGCAAATAATAGTTTAGTCAAATACTCAACACCTGTGTTGGTGTCAGTCGCAGGCAAGAAGAAAGATCTCAAAAAGAAAGCTGCGCCTTCTGGACAATAGAACCCTAACATTAACTAGTCATAGTTCCTGCCGAATTAGTCAGTTGCGCAATAAGATAAAAAGGAAACTCACAGGACTGAAGATATACTTTCGTAAATATTGCCTCCGAAAGAATACACGCTAGAGAATGGGTAGCTATGGATTCAAACTGTTTTGTCAACTCCAGCTACACGCACAGAAGTCATATAATTGCAAGAAGATCTAGATAGGAAGCTACAATAAAGATAAGCGAGAGAAACTGGTATTTTCAAAATAGATGACAAAATACATAATCTAATTAGTATTTTTGAATTCATAATATTTTAAAGGAATCTGTCCAATTCGAGAGGAACTCTACGAGCAGTGCTTCGATGAGCTCATTAGATAGATCACTATTGACTGCAGACAGCGAGGGTTGTTACTTGTGAGAGTCAGAGATGAATTCAAAAATTAATTAGAAGCCTACAAGACATTGTATGAATCTTCGATTGCATATGGCATGCGTAAAATGATCGATTCAGAATAAGTAATTCATTTGAATTGTTAATCAAAACAATAACAATTAATATGTAAAATAATGATGAGAATAGAAGAAGACTGACATGAGGACATAGATAATGCAACTAGAGAGAGAATGCGAAGAACTCAACAAGGCTGTGGAAGAATTAGATGAGAAAATATCGTTCACGAAAAAGAATGAGAATGAGAAACTCAACAACGAGAATGAACTGCACAGAGTTGAAACCGATAAAATTAAATAGTACAATACCAAGCTCAAAGAAGAGCTGCAAGCACTTCTAGAAGGAAAAAAGTGATCTGAAATATAGAAAATTTATTTTAGGATATTTTGTATTTGTTTATTATTTTTACAGCATAACAAACTAAAAAATGAAAATAATAGTCACAAAAAAGATATGTATTCCCTTCGTTGTGTATCCGCATACGGTAGATTATCTTCTTTTGCCATTGCATTTGCACAAAAGTCTTTGAAATATTACTCTAAGTTTTCTAACTCTCTAAACACATGGATTCTTTTTCAGAAGCACCCGCATTTCTTTTTTTTCTTTTTAGCAGCTAACTCTGCTTCCTAAAATAAATCAATAAGTCATTTTCAATTCCATTATTTTATACAATTTATACCTTTAATTTGCGATTCAACTCCATTATCTCCCCATCCTTTGCATCGAGTTATAACTGTAGCCTCTTTGAGTCATCAGATGTGTCTTTACTCTTTTTTCTTTGGGGTTTATTAACAAACCATCATAATAAAAGAAAAGTATTGTGTTCTTGAAATATTTCTTACAATTTTTCGATTTGAGCAGTCAAATTCTGTTTGGCTGCTTCTAGTTCTGCTACCTTTGCTTTCAACTCATCTATCTACTTCTTGGAGTCTGAAACGGCCTGAGGATATATGATAATTAACAATTTGTTTCAGATTATTAAGAAAATCTCTTTACAGCTGTTTTTTATAGATCAGCATTCTTTTTCGCATCAGCAAGCTGCTATTTAAGAGTTGCTGCTTGTTTCTTTAAATCAGAAGCTTGTTAAGCATAATTTGATCCAACAATGATGCGTTCCAGTTGATTTGAGACTATGTCTGGTAGGAACTGTGCGAGAACTTCAACTTTGTCAGAACCTTTTCCCTCTTAGTTGTATTTAGTTATCCAGCTAATCGATAAAAACAATGTTGAGAGGATATAGAAAAGCAAATCCATTATCGTTTACTCTTTGAATTTATCGTAGAAAGGATTCATGTTATCCAGGTTAAATGTCTAAGAATTCAAGTCATTCTGCATGTCCATGAGAATCTCTTAGTTGTCTCTTCACAAAATAGAATATTTTTAGAGTTTAAACGACTTGAATGAACCAACTTACGTGCTTGAGAAATGATTATTTTCAGCTTCACTCTGTCTCTGGTAATTTTCGATCAGTTGCTCAAGCTTTTACTTGTAGTTCTTGTAGTACATATTCTTGTCTTTTATTGAAGTCCCATCTTCGAATGTCTTCATAACAGTACTTCTGAGCTAAGCTAAGTTTGCAGATAATTCTTGCTAGGTAAATGTCTTCCCACTCCCAAATAGCTTTATCTTCATCTGTCAAAAGAATAAATGTAAAAATGCATGTATCCCTCTCTAAAATCTACCTCTTGGTAGAGTTACATCGCTTTTTCATAGCTAACTTGTGCTTCTCCTTCCATGATATTCTCCCAAGCAGATTGAATATCAGGTACTCCATTCTTTTCGTTAATCTAATCAACATATTTCTTGATTAACGAAGCAAGGATAGATGCTTTGAGTAGCACGCCTTGAATCGCTTTGGGCTCAGCCATTTAAACTATCTTTGATCTTAATGCGTTTAGCTCTTTAACAAACTAAGGACGCAGCTTATCAACTCCTAGTGAATCTAACCTCCTTAGGTCATCTTCAGAAGTAGCTGGTCTTACCATTGTACAGCACTCCCGTTCCTTGAAGAATTGCAAGAGTGATTCCCTAACTTTCCTGCTTAGTTAACTCTACTTCAAAGTTGATGTCTGCAAAATAAAAATAATTTAAATCCAAGCTATCCAAACAAAGCTGTTAATGTTCTTCTCAAAGTGGTACTTAATCTGTGAGGCAGTTGTTAAGATACACATTTGGCGATATAAT
>Ga0302271_10004295_pt1 | contig 11482 bp, 6 predicted proteins | sample III_Bog_N1_1_FD_198767 | JGI IMG/M metagenome (GOLD analysis project Ga0302271, IMG submission 198767) | Peat permafrost microbial communities from Stordalen Mire near Abisko, Sweden - III_Bog_N1_1 | ecosystem: Environmental > Terrestrial > Soil > Wetlands > Peat | place: Sweden: Abisko... | reverse complement strand
TTATCGAACTTCTTTGAAGGGGGAAATAATGATAGAAAGGATATATTACTCCCAGGTTACCAAAACAAATTAATAAGCGAGGTGGCTAAAGTGAACCCTCAAACCATAGTAGTTTTGATGAATGGCTCACCAATTGGAATGCCTTGGATCAAAGATGTTAATGCATTAATTGAAGCATATTATCCTGGGCAAGAAGGTGGAAATGCTATTGCAGATATTTTAACAGGCAAAATTAACCCATCGGGCAAATTACCTGAAACATTTCCGGTAAAGCTATCAGATAATCCCGCTTTTGGTAACTATCTCGGGAATAATAATGTAGTTAATTATGCCGAAGGTATTTATGTAGGGTATAGACATTATGACAAGCAAAAGATTGAACCATTATTCCCATTTGGACATGGATTATCGTATACGAAATTTCAGTACAAGGATATTAAAGTTAAGAGAGTGGGTAAAGGCAGACTAGTAACATTTCAACTATCAAATATTGGAAATGTAGATGGTGCCGAAGTTGTACAACTTTACCTAAAAGATGTACAGGCAAGTGAAGATAGGCCTACAAAAGAATTGAAAAATTTTGAGAAAATATTTTTGAAGAAAGATGAAGTTAAAACCGTTTCGATGATTATTGAAGATGAACAATTAGCCTATTTTTCTAAATTTAAAAACAAGTGGATAATAGAATCCGGACAATTTGAAGTGCTGATTGGAAGTTCTTCAAGAGATATTAGATTGAAAGCAAGCTTTGTTCAGAAATAAATATATTTACGTAACTTTTAATTATTAATAAAATGTGGAAAAGAATACCTATTTGCTTGTTATACATAGTTTTTGCATTTTTTGTCAACGCTGAAATCACACTTCCTTCATTAATTGCTGACAACATGGTACTCCAACAACAAACAGATGTAAAGTTATGGGGTAGAGCCACACCCAACAGGAAAGTAAAAGTGCATACCACCTGGTCGTCGGAATCATATAACGTAAAATCTGACACAAATGGAGATTGGCTACTTGCAATAAAAACACCTGTAGCAGGCGGGCCATATACCATTTCATTCAATGATGGAATTGAAAAGAAAGTCACAAATGTAATGATTGGTGAAGTCTGGCTTTGTTCAGGCCAATCAAATATGGAAATGACTATGAAAGGATATCCAGGTCAACCTGTTTCTGAGGCTCAAAATACCTTAGCCAGCGCTGACCCAAGCATTCCCATTCGATTTATGACTGTTGAAAAGAATAATAGTCTATTCCCACTCGATAATATTCAATCTAAATGGCGCGAAAACAGCTCATTGTATTTGAAAGATTTAAGTGCCCTTGCTTACTACTATGGACTTTTTCTTCAATCAGTATTGAAAGTTCCAGTTGGAATTATTGTTTCCAGTTGGGGTGGTAGTAATATTGAGACGTGGATGGATAGTACAACACTATCTCAATTTAAAAAAGTAAAACTGACTAACACTGGTAATCCAGATGTTGTATTTCAAAGAGATTGTCAGCTATACAATGGGATGATTTATCCATTGCACAATTTTGCAATTAAAGGTGTTTTATGGTATCAGGGTGAATCAAATGTTGGTCAGGAAAAGTTGTATAAACAACAATTTCCAGCAATGGTAGCTCAATGGCGAAAACTTTGGAATATAGGTGATTTTCCATTTTACTATGCTCAAATTGCTCCATGGAAATATAAGGGGGTTCAGGCCACAACATCAGCCAGATTTAGAGAAATGCAACAAAACTTAAGATTGGAAGTTCCCAATACGGAAATAGTAGCTACTGTTGATACCGGCGATTCTCTGGTAATACATCCTCCAATGAAAAAATTGATCGGAGAGCGTTTTGCGTATGTAGTGCTAAACAAAACGTATAATTGTCAGGGCATTGAATATCGCACGCCAGAATTTAAATCAATGACAATTAGTAATGATACAATTATGTTGGATTTCAAGAATGCGGAAGATGGATTAAATAGTAAAACAAGACCCATAACGGGCTTCGAAATTGCCGGAATTAATCGTATATTCAAACCGGCTCGCGCCGCACTAGTAAAAAAAGGTGTAATAAAACTTACTGAATCTACTATTTCAAATCCAGTTGCAGCCCGATATGCTTTTAAAAATTATTCACCAGTATCACTCTTTAGTAATTTGGGGTTTCCCCTTGTTCCTTTCCGTACAGATAATTGGGAAGATAAATAAACTGCCAAAAATATGTTATTGTAAAAATACTAACTAATATTGCTGGGAAACAACCTTATAGCAAATTAATTCAAATAAAGTATATTATTATGTATAAAAATAAATATCCAAGTTTTTGGGGCTTATTACTACTGTTTACAGTATTTTTTCATCTAAATAATCAAGCAACCAAATTGTCAAAAGAACCAACTGTATTAATTGTTTCCGGTTGGCAAGATGTAAATATAGGAGATATTGCACACACACCTGGTTTACTTTATTTAATGGAAAAAAGGATGCCAAAAGCAAAATTAATTTTATGGGAAAAGAGTAGAAGTGAAAAAGTGGAATCTCTCCTGACAAAAAGATTCCCTAGAGTGAAGATAATTTTCGGAAACCCAGATTCAAATACAGAAGTGTTGAATGCAATAAACACTTCCGATTTGCTAATTCATGGCTCTGGACCTTATATGGTTGGAGTTGAAAATATGGAAAATTGGATAAAGCTAACAAAAAAACCATTCGGATTTTTTGGAGTTACCTTTGAAAACCCAAGTCAACGAGATGTAGATGTATTGAAAATGGCTTCTTTCATTTTTCCGCGGGATACAGAATCTATAAAACACTTAAAAAAAACAGGAGTTGAAGGCAAAAACATAATATTTGGACCTGATGCAACTTTTGCCTTGAATCTTAGGGATGAAACTAAAGCACTTGAATTTATGACTCAGCATGAGTTGAAAAACAAAGATTTTTTATGTGTTGTGACTAGATTTCGAAAAAGTCCTTATTGGTGGGCAAATCCACAAAAGTATACACTACAAGAAAAAGATGCAAGGATTGCGCTAAATGACAAATGGAAATACGATGATAATGCAAAGTTATGCGCCGCAATCACTCAGTGGGTAAGAACCACTAAAAAAAAGGTTGTTATTTGCCCGGAGATGGATTATCAGGTGAAAATAATGGATGAATTGATTATTAGTCAATTGCCCGACGATGTAAAACCATTTGTGATTAAGCACGATTATTGGTTGCCAGATGAAGCCATCTCACTTTACAGTCACGCACATACGCTTATCAGTATGGAATGTCATTCAGTTATTATGGCATTGGCAGTTGGTACTCCGGCATTCTATCTTCGTCAACCACAAGATACTATAAAAGGTCAAATGTTTTATGACTTGGGATTAGATAAATGGGTTTTTGAAATTGAAGAAACCACTTCAGATATGATAATTTCTGAATTGATAAAGGTAATGAATGATTATCCAAAAGCATGTCGTTATATTAAAAGTGCACAGGATAAAATTGATATACAATATAATCGATCATTCAAATTTATTGAAAATATAATTTCACAAAAACAGGCTTTTACAAAATAGGCTTAATTCAAATTGATTACTAACATTTATGTTGGAATTCAACAATTCAAATAATGGCTTAATTGGTTTCTGTATTATTTAAATTGTATGTGTATTAAACTATTGAGCGTGATAATATACTAATCCAGTTGCAGTTAGCTGCCGTTTTGAAATTAATTTACGGTATTACTTTTTAATAATTTGGGGTTTCCACTTGTTCCTATCAATAATGACAAATGTGTTGATAAATAACTGAAAATTAAATATGATAGCAAAATCAAAATCGATAATTCCGTGGATTATAGTTGGATTACTTTTTATAGTAACAGCACTAAGCTTCCTCGATCGTCAGGTATTATCTATGTCAATCCTTAAAATCAAAGAGGATATCACTATTTCAGATAGTGATTATAGTTGGATAACAAATGGTTTTATTGCCGGTTATGCCATAATGTTCACTTTGGGAGGAATATTTATCGATAAGTTTGGAACAAAACTAGGACTTGCCTTGTCATTGGCTATTTGGACATTAGCATCTGGTTTACACAGTATTGCCACTACAGTGTCAGCATTTATATTGTTTCGTTTCTTCTTGGGAATTGGCGAAGGAGCCTGTTTCCCCGGAGTGATTAAAGCAGTTATGGAATGGATACCATTGGAAAAAAGATCATTGGCTACCGGCATTGCCATTGGCGGTTCAGCCATTGGCGCTGTAGTAGCTCCATTACTCGTTATTTCTATGTTGGATACGGTGGGTTGGCGAATATTTTTTTTGGTTTCGCCTGTCATTAGTTTCGTTTGGATTGGGATCTGGCTCTATTTCAACAATAAGAAAAACTCTAAATATAAAGTGGCACCTTTAAAGGTGATTGTACTGAAAGACGTAGAAAAATCGTCAACAAAATACTCATTTACAGCCATCTTGAGAAATAAAAATGCATGGGTTTTTATTTCTATGAGAATTCTTTTTGATCCTATTTTCTATTTTCTGATGTTTTGGATTCCTAAATTCATGAGCGAAAGTAGGCATATTCCAATCGAAACAATTGGTAAATTATTTTGGATTCCGTTTTTGGTGTTAGGATTGTCAAATATTCTAGGTGGTTATTTATCCGATAAGATATTTAAAATAACATTGAGCATTAATACCGCTCGAAAATCACTTATGGCCATTGCTTCTATCCTGACATTATCTGTGTTATTTATTCAAAAAGTAGATTCTGCATATTCGGTAATTGCCCTTATTTCCATTTTCTTTTTTGCGCACGGATTGTGGATCACAAACTACTCAACTGCTGTGGGTGATGTCTTCGGAAGTAAAGCCACTTCTACCATGTTTGGACTAACTGGTACTTTCGGGGCAATTTCTGCTTTCATGACAAATCGGGGCATTGGTTACGTAGTAACTAATTATTCGTATGATCCATTGTGGCTATGGGCAGGCTTAATGTATCCGATTGCGTTTGTCCTTTTTGTTGTTTTTATGCCGAAAATTAAAAAGTCGGAATCGTTTTCATAATTCGAAATCACATAAATTTTAATTATTATATTATAATGAGAACTGTAGAAAGAATTGATTATTCAGTAAATACTGAAACTTCGAAACCTAGAATCGGTGTGATTGGTGTAGGCCATCATACCTATTGGGAACAATTTCCTGGATTACTAAATGAAATGAATGCAAAGCAAGATATTTTTATCAATAAAATACCTGAATTTGTGGATGTGGTTGATTTTGGACTGGTTGATAATGCCGAAAAAGCTTATCAGGCTGTAAAATCACTCATGGCAGCTAATTTAGATATGCTTTTCTGTGATATGGTTACTTATGCCACATCAGGGACTTTTGGTATCATAATGAAATCTCTCAACATCCCTATTGTTTTAGTAGCTTTGCAACCACTTCAATCATTGGATTATGCTAAAGCAACTACTTATATGCAATTGATGAACGATGATATTTGTTCATTACCTGAATTCACAGGCGTTGCTGCCCGACTTGGAGTTCGAATTCCTGAAACTATTATTGGCACTTTACACAACGATATAGAAGTTGATAAACAAATAGATGAATACTGTAGAATTGCCAAAGTATTACATGGACTTAAAAATGCTCATTTTGGCCACATCGGTCATTCGTTGAATGCCATGCTCGATATGCATTTCGATCCTACTATGTTTACTGCCTTTTTTGGTTGTCATATTAAAGCTTGCGAAGCAAATGAATTAGTAACTACCTATAATGAGGTAACCGATTTAGAGATTAAAACGGCGAGCGACAAAATATTGTCATTTTTTGATACTCCCGATCCAGTGGCGGATCCTATTTCAAGTAAATTAAATGACGATGATTTATATGTAGCTGCTCGTGTATACGTAGCATTAGATAACTTTGTAACTAAAAGCAAATTAAGTGGATTGGCATATTACTATGATAGTGCAGAAGGTAGTCTGGAACGTCAAATAATGACGAATCTGGCTGTTGGGAATTCTATGCTCACAGCTAAGAATATCCCTATGTGCGGTGAATCTGACATGAAAACCTTAATTGCTCTGTTCATTATGGACAAAATGGGAATTGGTGGTAGTTTTGCAGAATTTCACCCGGTAGATTTCGAAGAAGACTTTGTGTTGGTGGGGCATGATGGACCACATAATGTATCCATTGCCGATGGAAAACCTGTTCTTCGCAGTTTGAAAAAATTTCATGGGAAACCGGGTTTTGGTGCCGGTGTTGAGTTCAAAATAAAAACAGGACCAATCACAATGTTGAGCATAAATTCAACACATGATGGCAAGTTTAAATTCGTAGTTGCAGAAGGTGAATCTGTTGCAGGTTCTATTCCGGCAACAGGAAATACGAATACACGTGGAAAATTTAAACCAAATGTCAGATCGTTTCTGACAAGTTGGATGAAAGAAGGTCCTACTCACCACTTTTCGTTGGGAATTGGACATCATGCTTCTACAATCGTAAAAATTGCAAGTTATTTAGGAATTGAAGCTATTGTGGTTACTGACTGAAGATTGATCAGAGATGAGTCATAAAGCTATATTAGATTTCATATTGTTGTTATTTATCACACAAAATGTTATACAAATAATTTTCCATTATTGCGGTTACTGTGATTTATTTGTACATTTGTTACATATTTTGCTTTTATGAAACAGATTCTTCTATATTTATTCTTTTTCTTGATATGTATTGATGCTATTTCTCAAGATAACATATTTGAGCATTTAGACACCAAAGATGGAATATCCCATGTTACTATTAATGATATCTATCAAGATGAATTAGGAATGATGTGGTTTGCTACACGAGATGGATTAAATAGATACAATGGGAATGAAATTAAAGTATTCAGGCCAGAACCAGATGACGCAAACTCAATTCCTGCAGCTCGTATTTCTTCTGTTATTGGGGACAACGAAGGTTTCTTATACTTAAGCATCTCAAATAAAATTATTCAATTTGATATTCGAAAAGAAAAATTCAGAGAATTGACTAATAAAGGTGCTGCATCATTGTTCAAGGGGAAAAAGGGTATTTTTTGGAGTTATAACAACAAGTTATTCTTGTTTGATAAGTCTAAAAATAAAATATCAATTGTATTTGAACATCCTCAAAAAAATACAACTATACGAAAAATATGTGAATCTAAAGATGGAACCTATTGGTTAGGCACTACGGATGGACTTTATTCTTTAAGTTCAGATTTTAAATTAAAAAAACAATATTTGCCTGAATTTAACATAAGGTTTTTATTAGTGGATAATCATCAAAATTTATGGGTCTGTTCTGAAAGCAAAGGGGTAGTAAAGTTAGAATCAAATGGACAAACCGTTACCTATTCACATGATAAAAATAATCAAAAATCAATTATAAGTAATAATATTCGAACTGCATGTGTTGATAAAATGGGTTATATTTGGTTTGGGTCAAACGATGGTTTATGTCGTTTGAATACCAAAAGCGATGAGTTTGAAAATTATTTGCCCCAACCAGAAAATCCAACTGGACTAAGTTTTAAATCAATTACTACTTTGTATACTGATAAACAAGGAACGGTTTGGATTGGCACTTATTTTGGAAGTATTAACTACATCAACCCTACATATCAACAATTCAGGTATTATCATTCTCAAACAACCGGATTGAATTTTCCGGTTGTTGGTCATTTTGCTGAAGATAAAAGAGGGACTATTTGGTTATGTACTAGTGGGGGGTTTCTTTCTTCATTTAACCCTATTACTCAAGAATTTAATTTTTATAACTCTAAAAATAATATATCCAGTAAATATCTGAAATCCATTTGGTATGATGGAAGTAAGGATTGCCTTTGGTTAGGATCTTCAGATTACACCTTAGAGCGATTTGATATTAAAACAAAAAAAGCAAAAACATTTAAAAGTACATTTCAAAACCCTTCCTTTAATTTTGGTAGAAGAGTCAATCATATCATTCCATTTAATGACCAACTTTTGCTTGCAACAAGTGGCGCTAATCTTTGTTTGTTCGATCCGAATTCAGGTAAAATAAAAACGTTTTTAAGTCAGATAACAGGTGATATCACTTCTTTATTAATAGATTCAAAAAGGAATTTGTGGATAGGAGCTAATGACGTTTATTGTTTCAATCTTAAAACTCAAAAGATAAAACGTTACAAAAGCTCCTTTGGAAACGAATCCGACATTAGTGTAAATACATCTAATGTAATTTTTGAAGATTCTAAACAAAATATCTGGATAGGAACAGATGGGTTTGGTCTAAAGAGATATCGGTCAAAAACAGATGATTTTGAAACATTTACTGAGAAAAATGATGGTCTTTTGAGCAATAGCATCGTTGCACTATCGGAATCTCATAGTGGTTTGATATTAATTGGTACTAATTCGGGATTATCTACATTTAACAGTAAAAACGAATCATTTAGCAATTATCAATACAAAAGTGGATTCCCCTTAACTGCTATAAATGAGGGCAGTATATTTGTGTCGCGAAAAGGTGATATTTATATTGGTGGTATAACAGGAATGGTAATTTTTAAAGAAGAGAACCTGCGCCAAATCCAACAACCATTTAATATCGCTTTTACAAAACTTTATTTAAATAACAAAGAGACAAAGCTTTTGGATGAAACAAACGTCCTTACGGATGCTTTACCTTTTACTAAAGAAATCACTTTACAACCAGAATTTAGTAGTTTTACCATTGAGTTTATGACGGATAATTACATTAAAGGTAATGACGATGATGTGCAATACAGACTCAAAGGCGATGAAACAAAATGGATTGACGCAAGTTTAGGAAAATTAATAACGTATACAAATCTTAGCCCTGGTGATTATATTTTAGAAATTAGATCAAAGAAATTTCCCGAGATTTCTAAATCGTTAAACATTGAACTTAAGCCACCTTTCTACAGAACTTATGCAGCTTATTTATTTTATTTGTTTATTGTTGGTTTAATTATTTATTTGTTTTTAAGGCAATCACAAATGCGTATCTATTTAAAATCATCGCTTGAATTTGAAAAAAAGGAAAAAGAAAAAAATGAAGAATTAATTCAGTCTAAACTAGCTTTCTTTACAAATATATCTCACGAAATAAGAACACCTGTCACTTTAATAATAGGGCAAATAGAAAGTGTTTTGCAAATACAAAATTTGAATTCTATTGCTTATAATAAACTGCTTAAAATTCATAAAAGTTCTATTAATCTAAAAGGACTTATTTCCGAACTTTTAGATTTTAGCAAGCAAGAACACGGACATTTGGAACTGAAAATTTCCGAAGTGAGTATCTCAACATTCCTTAATGAAATTTTTTCTACTTTTCAAGGATTTGCTGCAAGCAGGAACATTGACTTTGAATTTACGAATCCAATAGATGATATTAAAGTTTGGATTGATACAGTTCAAATGCAAAAGGTAATAAATAACTTACTCTCTAATGCTTTTAAAAACACACCAGATAATGGAAAAATCTGGATTTCAATATCTGAATCCGACAGAAATGTGGATATTTCAGTTTCCGACAGTGGAAAAGGAATTTTAGAGGAGGATTTAAATCAAATTTTCGAACGCTTCTATCAATCTAAATCTACATCGGACTTTTCGGGAACAGGCATTGGATTAGCGCTTTCCAAAGGCATTGTTGAAGCGCATAAGGGTTCAATTTCTGTTAAAAGTATTATTAATGAAGGTTCTGTATTCACAATTACAATATTAAAGGGTGATAATCATTTCGATTCAAATATACCCCGGATTGAAATAAGAAATGAGATTTCATTTTACCCTGAAAAGAAACTAGATACTTCATTTGTAGAAGAAATTAAGAACTCGCAAGAAGTAGCAGGTATAGAGCACAGTAGTTTATTAATAGTAGAAGACAATGATGATTTAAGGGATTTATTAACGGATATTTTTAATCCTTTTTATACTGTAGAAACCACAGTGGATGGCGTGGATGCTCTTGAAAAAATAAAGATTAATCCACCCGACGTGATAATAAGTGACATTATGATGCCACGTATGACAGGTATTGAGCTATGTATTGTGTTAAAAAGTGATTTTGAGACATGTCATATTCCGATTATTCTACTTACGGCAATGACTTCAGTTGAACACAAATTTGAAGGATTGAAAGTAGGTGCAGATGATTATATAACAAAGCCATTTGAGATGAGATTGTTGGTCTCCAGATGCAACAATTTAGTAAACAGTAGAAAGATACTGCAAAAGAAATTTATCCATCAACACGATTTTCCTAGTCAACAGTTAACGACTAATTTTATTGATCTTGAATTTATAAATAAGGCGACTTCTTTAGCAGAAATAAATATTGAAAATGAACAGTTTGATGTGGATGTCTTTGCTAGTGAAATGGGCATGGGGCGCACATCTTTTTTCAATAAATTAAAATGTCTGACAGGTCTAACCCCTCTTACTTTTATCTCTAATATAAAACTTAAAAGAGCAGTTGATCTTTTACTCAATAAACCTGATATGAATATTGCGGATATTGCCTATTGTTTAGGATATAGTTCTCCTCGGTATTTCAATGAATGTTTTAAAGAGATTTATGGCTGCCCACCTCTTCAATATCGTAAGAGATATAGAATTAAAAAATAATATTTTGTAAAGTACCCTCTATTTTTCAACGGATTCATTACACAACATAACTTACTACGAGTAAAATATAAATGCTTAAATGAAAATATAATACCCTTTTTCAGCGACTTATTAGTTCAATTGATTCAAAACGAATTTTTCACGATACGCTTCATACCTTGACTTTTGGAACTGATGCAAGTTTTTATAAACTCATTCCAAAGTTGGTTATTTTCATATTCGAGATGGTTGAATATTTCCATCAAATTTACAAAATCATTTTTGAATTTTTCCCACTCAATCTTAATTTTTATTATTGTTATGAACCATGTTTGTACAATAAACTTAAATCAAAACACTCAATTATTACTAAACTCTAGTTTCTTAATTTTTGTTATTGTATTAATATGAATTCCTGCAAGTTTTGCAGCTTCATTCATTTTATACCCTTTTTTCAAATACTCAAGAGCTTTTCGGTTTTTCGGTTTTGATAAGAATGCAAGTACTCCTTCTGTAGTTCCAGACAATCTTCCTTTGTACACACCCCGTGCTTTTGCAAGTCTCACACCTTCGAGCTGTCTCTCCCGAATCTGACATCTTTCCATTTCGCTTACCGTTGCTAAAATTGAGTTCATAAGATTAGCTACCGGATTATCTTTACCATTCTCATCAATGGTCCTCAATCCTTGATTCAGGAAAATAATAGGAATTATTCATTCAGAAAAAAAATGAATCTTATTAATAATGTCACGGAGATTTCTTCCCAAACGATCAATTGTCCAAACCGACAGTTGAGATAAAATACCCTTTTCA